>OJKP01000010.1_pt1 | contig 193901 bp, 157 predicted proteins | sample 1596521 | NCBI WGS metagenome assembly OJKP01 (sample SAMEA4350130, study PRJEB24818) | metagenome | biome: human; feature: gut; material: faeces | place: Denmark | collected 2013-09
GTCCGTTGAAAGAGATAAGGGGCTTCGCAAAATATATAAGGAAAGACCGCAATGCTGTAGAACAGACCTGCCGTACCGCTTTCAACAATGGATTGTTGGAGGGGACAGTAAACAAGGCCAAGGCGTTCAAGAGAAACATGTTCAACAAGGCCGGACCTGCTGTCTTAAGGGCAAAACTACTTTATGCAGACTGAGATGGAAGAGATGTTACCACCTAAATTGACGAAGAACCATAATTATAATAACTGCTTGCAGTCTTTTGTCTTTTATAAGGCGCCTTTTGCTTGTTTTCAATTCGCAATAGCTCGCTATTACTCATTAAAAGCCAAACAAAATCCATCCTTCTAAAAAGCAAAATCCAAGCAAGCCCTAATGACCGATTTGGGTTGAACGGCCTAATGACCGTTTGGGCATAAAATACCCCAAACCAGCTGTTGCAGCTGATTTGGGTTAATAGGAAGCCGCTTGTGAAAAAAGGCGGCAATAATTGCTACAGTAGCCAAAATCACTTCACTACCTTCTTGCCGTTCACGATGTATATTCCAGATGGAAGACCTTGGGTTGCCTCGCCGGCAGAAACATGACCGGAGAAGGAGCGCAGCGTGCGACCGTCGAGAGAGACTACGGTGGTAGACTTTGCTATAGGCATGATGGCGGTTGACGGAACCGCGATTCCGGAATACTGAGATGTCACGTCGGCAACCTTGTAGTGGCCGTTGCTGTCTTTCTCTGTCGTTATTTCGAGATAAGTGGTGGCATTGACGTTCTGGATGTTCTCAGTCTGAGACTTGCCGTTGTCGGTGCTGAACACGAAGTTCACGTAGTCGTCTTTGCTGTTCATGGTATAGCCCAGTGAATACCATGTCTTTCCATTCTCCGTCACCGTTGTCGTCACATTGTCGCCAGGCCATTTTTGTATCGTTGGGTTGTGGCTTCCGTCGCCACCCCACGACCATACGTTCATTGCGGTCCAGCCCACTTGGTCGGCATTCACGTTCACCGTTATGGCATAAGGTGAGAAAGCCTTGATAGAATAGTGGCGCTCCGTGATGCCCGTCACGTTGCCGTCAACGAGCAGTCCAGCCTTGAGAGTTACGTCGCCCTCAGGCAGTGCCACCTCATATCCGCTTTCAGCCACGCTGCTGTTGACTGTCGGAGCAGTACCGTCGAGAGTGTATACAATCTTGGCGTTGTCGTTTGTAGAAATGGCGCGCAGCAAAGCCTTCGGTGTGTCATGATATTCCCCCGATGGCAGGTCTATCCATGCCGTCTCTCTGTTTCTCTCCAGAAAGTAGCGATAGTGGTATCCCTCTGTGGCGAGCGCCCATGTAGTGTTGTCGGCAGTATAGCTGTTTGCCGATGTACCCACGGCAACATGAAGTCGTCCGTTAGTACCCGTGGTCGTGAACACATAGCGTGCCACGGTGCTTACGTTGCGGTTCCATGCGCTCTGGTTCGTGATGCCTGTGAGATTGCGCAGCAGAATCATGTTCTTTATCTCCCGTTTGTGGTCAATCCAGTGTTTCATGAACACACACGGCGTTCCCGGCATGGCGAGGATATAGGCGTTGGCAGCGAGGGTGTCCTTCTTGATAGGATCCTGTTGCTCCGATTCAGACCGCTTCTCCGTGTCGTGGTTTTCAACAAATGTCACGGCATAACGGCAGTAGTCGCCATCCGTGGCAAGTCCACTGTTGTCGAGCTTTGTCCAGTTGCTGTATGCCGTGGCGTCGCGAACGGCATATCGGGTGGGGAAGTCGAATGCCGCACTCTGTATCTCACCATTCTGGGTGGTACCGTTTATCCAGTTTTCCACATTTTGCTTGTTGCCGTCGAAATATTCGCCTACCGAGAATGCAGGCCTTGCCGCAGTGTTGTAGATACCGGTGAATTTGGCATCGTAGCCCTTCACCATATCGTAGCGCACTCCGGAATACCCCAGGTCGTTGAGTAGGAAGTCGAGATAAGCCTTGACGTTGTTCTGCACGTTGCTGCTGTTGTGGTCGAGGTCTCTGGCAAAGTCGACACCCTCTCCCGTATCGTTGTTGTCACTCAGATTGTAGCCGTTCTCCTTAGCCCATGTAGCGGTCTTTCCGCTGCAGTCATCCTTGCAGATGTCGGTAGGCAGCAGTTGGTATGTCACTCCCTTGTAGGTCTCCTTCGGGAAGTCAACCCAGTTTGTTAGCGTCTTCCTGTGGTTTATCACCACATCGGCAATGGTGTCCAGTCCTTTCTGTTTGAAGGTGGATATCATAGAGCGCAGTTCCTCTTCAGAACCGAATGCACTCTTGTAGTTGTCAAACCAATAGAGGTCGTCGTATCCCATGGATTCACCTCCGCAGTTGCCGCTTTGCGGAATCCATATCAGGTTGAAATACTGTGACAGTTCGTTTGCCTGTGTCTCGAGTTTTTTCCAGTTTGAGGCGTCGTAGCTGTTCCAGTAGAATCCCTGGAGCATCACGCCTTGATGATTTGTAGGCCATCCCTGTGCCATGAGCATGGATGGGCATGCTATTGCGGCGATGGCAGTAATTAGTTTCTTGTTCATGGGGAATTGTGTTTATTTATTTTCAAACTCCAGAATCATTGTGCCACGAGGTGAGAGCGTTACATCCTTCGTGATGTCTATCTTTCTGTTTGTCAGAATGTTTGTGGCTGTCTGTGCTTCGTTTATCACTTCGGCATAACGCTCCACATGGAGTTTCTTTTCATGGCTTGTGCCGTTTAACACGGTCATCACCACCTTGTTGCCCAATGTGCGGGCAATGACATAGATGCCGTCGTAAGGGATGAACTGAGTCTGTTTGCCTTTTGTTATCACGTCGTTGCCGTTGCGCCAGTGTAGCAGACGACTTGTCCAGTTGAACATTGCGTTCTCCTCCTTCGTGAGTCCCTCTTTGGTGAAAGCATTGCGCTTGTCGCCGGCAAAACCTCCAGGGAAGTCGCGGCGCACATTGCCGTCGGTCACCTTCTTCGAGCCGTTCATCAGCACCTCCGTACCATAGTAAAGCTGCGGAATACGGTTGATGGTGAGCAGCAGGGCGAGAGCCTGTTTCAGTTTCAGAGTGTCCTGTCCCTCTCCGAGGAATCTGTCGGTGTCGTGATTCTCGATGAATGCCATCACGTGTGACGGGTCGTTGTAGAGATAGTCGTAGCAGAGCGAGTTGTAGATGCGGTTGAAACCGTTCCACCATCCGTCGGTCTCTTCGTTTTTGGCAAGATTCAGCCTGTCGAAGAAGCTGAAGTCCATCACCGTCTTCAGATTAGAGTTGATGTCGCTGAGTTTCGAGTCCTTCTGCCATGCTGCTGTGTATGCCGGTTCTGTCACCCATGTCTCTCCCACGGTGTTGAAGTTAGGATATTCCTCGTTGAGCACCTCCATCCATTTTGCCATTGCCTTGCGGTCGGCATATGGATAGGTGTCCATTCTGATACCGTCGATGCCCACTGTCTCTATCCACCATTCGCTGTTCTGGATGAGGTAAGTTATTACGTGGCTGTTGCGTTGGTTGAGGTCAGGCATCGAAGGCACGAACCATCCGTCAACGGTCTCCTTCATGTCCACCTGGCTGGCGTATGGGTCGAGCACAGGTGTCAGCTTATAGCTGGTCTGCAGGTATTTGTCGTTCACCTGAGCCGCACCGTCTATAGTCTTTGTTTTCTTGTTGTTTGCCTGATTCTCAGGACTCAGCCATTCAGGATAGTTGAACCAGTCGGCAGAAGGCATGTCCATCACCCAAGGATGCTCGAATCCGCAGTGGTTGAAAATCATGTCCATCACCACCTTCAGTCCCTTCTTATGAGCGTCGGCAACGAGCCTGCGGTAGTCTTCGTTGGTTCCGAACCGTGGGTCCACCTTATAGTAGTCTGTCGTGGCATATCCGTGGTATGTGCTCTGTTTGCCGTGGTCGGGAGAGTTGTTCTCAAGCACCGGAGTGAACCACAGTGCCGTTACTCCCAGCTGGTTGAAATAGTCCAGATGCTGGCGAATGCCCTCCAGGTCGCCGCCATGACGGAGGCTCGGTTCGTTGCGGTTGATGGAGTAGGGATTCATACCCTTGATCTTGCTGTTGTCTTTACCGCTGTTTGCGAAGCGGTCTGGCATGAGCATATAGAGCACGTCGGCATTAGAGAAGCCCTTGTGGTCTTCACCCTTCTGCATCCTCTCGTTGAGCGAATATTTCACGGTCTGCGCCTTGCCTTTGGCAGTCTGGAACTTCAGGTTCATCACTCCCGCCTTGGCATCCTTCACGTTCATATATATGAGGAGATAGTTAGGGCTGTCGAGGCGCACCAGACTGTCGATGCGTACACCGGGGTAGTCGGTGGATACGTTGGCAGATCTCACGTCCTTGCCGTATACCATCAGTTGCACCTGTGGGTTTTTCATTCCCACGAACCAGTTTGTCGGTTCAATTCTGTCTATTTTTGAAGCCGCACTCATTGTTAATGTTGTGCCCAGCAATAGGGCTGCTATTATCTTTTTCATTAGTTTGTTTTTTTTAGTTGACGAGTTGACGAGTAAACAAGTTGACAAGTAAACGGATTTACAGGCATTCTACTTTCTGTATATCACCATTGCCTGTTGTCGACCCACGGTAGCTTTCTGACCGGTTATGCTGCCAAGTCCGTTGACGTCCACCTTTCCGTTGTCTACTACCACGGTGTATTCCCCTTCAGGCACGTTGATGTCTGTCGGCTGCTTGTTGGCGTTCAGAATCACTATGATGTCGCGCCATGAGTCGCCACCGGCATTATCGTTGAGGCTGAAAGCCACCACTCCCTTGGGAGCATCGAGAAACGACAGATGCTTTCTCACGAGATCGGCATTGGCAAGTCTGAAAGCCGGATGACTCTTGCGTAGAGCTATCAAACCGCTGTAATAGTTGAACACCTGCGGGTATCGTTTCAGATTGTTCCAGTCGAGGTGGTTGATGCTGTCAGGCGACTTGAAACTGTTGTGTACCCCTTTCTTGTCGCGCAGCATTTCTTCACCGCAAAGAATGAACGGCACACCCTGAGAGGTGAGCACCGCAGTCTGAGCCAAGAGGTCCAGACGGATAAGCTCATCTTCCGTTATTCCCGGTATGCTCGATCTCAGTCGGTCGGTGAGACACAGGTCGTCGTGGCAGCTCACGTAGCTTACCATCTGAGTGGGGGAGTTTGTCCATGCCTCCTTGCTGTAGTTCACACGCGTCATGTCAATCTGCGGATGACTGATTGCTCCCACGATGCCAAACTTGAGGCTCTCCTCCATATCAGGCATTCCGGCAAGGAATCCACCCTTATGGTCGTCGCTGAACGGACCGCGCAGTGCGTCCCTCATATCGTCGCAGAAAGCACCGATGCCGTTCAGCTGACGTGTGTTCGCCTTTATCGCCAGTTTGTCGGTAGGGTAGGCACAGCTGCCTGCGCTCCATCCCTCACCATATATATATATGCTTGGGTCTATCTGGTCTACGGCAGCACGGATATCGTTCATCGTCACGATGTCGTGTACACCCATGAGGTCGAATCTGAAACCGTCGATATGGTATTCGTTCACCCAATATTTCACGCTCTCCAGCATATACTCCCTCATCAGCGCCTTTTCAGATGCCGTCTCATTGCCGCAGCCCGAACCGTCGGAATACTTACCGTCAGCCGTCTTGCGATAGTAGTAGTCTGGATTGACGCGCTGGAAGTTGCTGTTCTTGATGTCGAACGTGTGGTTGTATACCACGTCGAGTATCACTCTGATGCCAGCCCTGTGTAATGCCTGCACCATCTGTTTGAACTCCTTGATTCTCACCGTCGGTGAATACGGGTCGGTGGAATAGCTGCCCTCAGGCACGTTGTAGTTCTTCGGGTCGTAGCCCCAGTTGTATTGCGGCGTGTCGAGTCGTGTCTCGTCCACCGAGGCATAATCGAACGATGGCAGGATATGGATGGCGTTCACACCGAGTCTCTTCAGATATTCTATTGCTTTAGGGTCGGTGAGCGCCAAGAACTTACCCTTGTTGCCGAGTCCCGACGACGGGTCGATGGAGAAGTCCCTGTGGTGCAGCTCGTAAATCACGAGGTCTGCCGGCGATGCCAATGCCGGTCGTCTGTCTTCGTTCCATCCTTCAGGGTCGGTAGACGGCATGTTTACCACGGCACCACGGTTTCCGTTCACTCCTACAGCCTTGGCGAAGAGTCCGGGACACTCACCGTTGCCGGTGTCGAAGGTATAGAACAATCCGTTCAGGTTGCCTTTCACTACAGCCTCCCAGACGCCATCGCCCTTGCTCTTCATCTTCACAGTCTTCATGGGTTTTCCGCCTTCTCCATCCTTGTAGATGCGCAGAGTGGTCTTATAGGGCGAGTTGAGTCTGAACACTGTCTTGTCGGCAGCGAACGACATCTCGTTGAATATCCCCTGAGCCGACATCGGCAGAGAGAGGACTCCCATAATGCAGCCCGTCATAGCAGTTCTTATATTAACCATACTTCTCGTTCTTTAGTTATTTCTTAGCCATAATAGACACGGCGAATCCGCCACCTCTGGCTTCCCTGATCTTCAACACGTCGCCACGTTTTACCGTGCGCTTGGTGATGCGGTAAGCCTTCGGATTCTTCTCATAGTCAGCGTCGGCAGCATCCTGATAGATGGTGCATTCGTATTTCTTTCCTTTGTCCAGAAAGTCGAGCTTCACTACGGCGTTGCGCGCCTCTTCGCCAGTCTTGCCGCCGACAAACCAGTTGTCGGTACCTTTTGCCTTGCGGGCCACGGTGATGTATTTTGCAGGTTCGGCCTCAATGTATTTAGAGTCATCCCAGTCGCATGCCACGTCGCGGATGAACTGGAAGGCATCATCGAATTTCTCGTAGTGTTCAGGCAGGTCGGCAGCCATCTGCAGCGGACTGTACATCACGAGATACAGCGACAGCTGTCCGCAGAGCGTGGAATGTACGAAACTCTGGTTCTGGCTCCATTCAGAGAGCTTCGTCTCGAAGATGCCGGGAGTATAGTCCATCGGTCCACCCTGCAGACGGGTGAATGGCAGCATCACCGTGTGGTAAGGTACGCTTCCGCCGAAAGCTTCGTATTCAGTGCCCCTCGCACTCTCGTTGCCCACGAGGTTAGGCCATGTGCGGCATATACCCGTAGGACGTGTCGCCTCATGGGCGTTCACCATGATATGATGCTTGGCAGCCTCTTCCACCACGCGCTGGTAGTGGTTGTTCATAATCTGACTGTAGTGGTATTCGCCTCTCGGAATGATGTCGCCCACATATCCCGTCTTCACGGCGTCGTAGCCATATTTGTTCATCAGCTTGAAGGCATCCTCAAGATGACGCTCATAGTTGATTGCAGAAGCCGAAGTCTCATGGTGCATCATCAGCTTCACGCCTTTAGAATGGGCATATTCGTTGAGTTCCTTGATGTCGAAGTCAGGGTATGGCGTCACGAAGTCGAAGACGTCGAGCTTCTGATGACCGAACCAGTCTTCCCATCCGATGTTCCATCCCTCAACGAGAACCTCCTGCAGTCCGTTCTTTGCAGCAAAGTCTATATACCTCTTCACCTCAGCTGTGGTAGCTCCGTGAGTGCCGTTCGGCTTGCATTTGGAGTAGTCGGTCTCGCCAAGGCGCACCGAAGGATAGTCGTTGGTGTAGCTCCAGCTCTTTCTGCCGACTATCATGTCCCACCACACACCGCAGTATTTCGTAGGATGAATCCACGACGTGTCCTCAATCTTGCAAGGTTCGTTCAGGTTGAGCGTCAGTTTGCATGACAGCATGTCACGGGCGTCATCGCTCACGAGCACCGTTCTCCACGGCGTGTTGAAAGGCGTCTGTATGAATCCCTTCATGCCCACGGCGTCAGGAGTGAGCCATGACTCGAATGTCAGCGTCTTTTCGTCGAGGTTGAGGTGCATAGTAGGATAGTCGAGGCAAGCCGCCTCGTGGATGTTGATATACAATCCGTCTTTGGTCTTCATCTGCAGCGATGTCTGCACGCCTGTATCAGAGAACACCGTGGTCGATGAGTTGCTCTTGTATTTCTCGCGGTCGCGGCGTATGATGTCCTTGATGCCGGTGAGCGGAGTAATCTGGTATTCATATTCCTGTGTGTCGTAGTCGCCGGGAATCCAGTATGCCGTGTGGTTGTCTGCCATAGCAAACTGTGTGTGCTCCTCCTTTATCACGAAATAGTTCAGTTCCTCCTGCTGCGGGAACTCATATCTGAGTCCCATACCGTAGTCATACACGCGGAAGCGTATCTTTATGTTGCGCTTCGATGAAGGCTGGTTGAGGCTCACCTCCATCTCGTTGTAGTGGTTGCGTATTGTTGCCGTTTCTCCCCACACCGGTTTCCATGTCTCGTCGAAGGTTGAAGTCTTGTGTCCGGTCTCCTTGAAACCCTTCATGAGGTCGGTCTCCTGCATTCCCTTCGAGGCATGTTTGTCTTTGGCGAGTTCCAGTCCGAGATGCGACGGCTTGCACACCGTCTTTCCCTTGTATTCCATCTCGTAAGTAGGCTGTCCGTCGTCGGTAAGCGAGAATTTCACCGTCACGTTACCGTTCGGTGAACTCACCGTCTGTGCCATTCCAATCATCGGCAATAATGCGATGGACAGCAGCGCGCTTCTCAGACCGCTGTAGTTTGATGCCGCCGGAAAGAAATCCAGCGGACTATATGTTGACTTTTTCTTTTCCATTGTTACGTTATTGTCGTTATTCTTTTCTTTCAGATATTTATCTCAGCTTCACCAGTTCCTTAATCGCATCGTTGTATTCCTTGTCAGCGATCAGGTCTTCGATGTCGATGTGCATGCGGTAGCGCCAGTAGTGGCGGGGGTTGGCAGGGATGTTTATTCTCTCGGCGTCAGCGTCGGGCAGACGCAGTTTCTCGTCTAAGGCAAACCAGTCTTGCAGCGACAGGATGCAGAGCATCGACGGACAAGTCAGCTGGTTTGCTATTATGTCGCGTGCCAGCCATCCCGGCAGAGGATGAGGAGCAGCACCGCCACGGTAGAGCATAGAAGAATAGTAAACCTGTGTGCGCTCGTAATCCTCGTCCCACCATTGGCGCAGTGTCGGCATGTCGTGAGTAGAGAGTGTGCAGACGCTGCGATACGGGTTGCGCGAGAGAATGCCGAACTTCACCTTCGGGTCTTTCGGCATCTGCTGCAGTTCCAGACTGAGGATGCGCAGCTGATCCATCACCCATGCCACGCAGTCTGGCACCATACCGAGGTCTTCGGCACACACCAGCATTCGGGTTGCCTGCACGAGAACAGGCAGTTTCTTCATTGCCTCGTTATACCAGAAATTGTTGTTGCGGCGGTAGTAATAGTCGTTGTATAGACGGTTGAACTTCTCCTTGTCGCTGTCGTAGAGCGCTTCATACATGAAGTTGAGCTGTGCCGTGATTCTTGGATGGAACTTGTTAGGGTCGTTGTCGTCGCGGACGAAGAGCACATCGCTCACCAAAGCATACAGACCGTCTCTTACCCACACATCGTCCATGCTGTCTTTGCCTTTGAAGACGGCCTCAATCTTGCGCTCCGTGTCGTATTCCGGTTTCAGGGCGAAGATGTCGTCGTGTTTGTGGTCGAGGTATTTCTCCACCACCTCGTCGGCATGGATGCCGAACACACGGTCTACGACCCAACGGGCAATGAACGGAGTGGTGAACAGTTCCTCCTGGAAGTGCAGGCCATAGCCTTCAATTTCCTCTCTCGTCATTCCGAGCGACGGGGCGAATTGTCCGAGCAGTCCGTGAACACAGGTGGTAGGTATAGCCCATATACGGAAGAAACCGAGCACGTGGTCAATGCGGTAGGCATCAAAGTATTTCGCCATGTTCTGGAATCTTCTTATCCACCATTCACATCCGTCGTCGATCATTCTCTGCCAGTTGTAGGTAGGGAATCCCCAGTTCTGTCCGTTTATGGAGAAAGCGTCAGGTGGAGCGCCCGCCTGCGAGTTGAGGTTGAAGTATTGAGGCTCATGCCATACGTCACATCCGTTGCGGTCCACTCCGATAGGTATGTCGCCCTTGAGAATCACACCACGCGCCATGGCATACTCATGAGCTGCACGCATCTGTCTGTCGAGCACAAACTGCACATAGTAGTAGAACGCCACATCACCATATTCCTTCGACTTTGGATCGGTGAGTTTCTTGCGGTCTGCCTCATGCCATTGTTCGTGTCCCTTCCATGAAGAGAAGTCCACGTTTCCGAAAGAGTCTCTCAGATGACAATACTGAGCGTAGGGCACGAGCCAGTGTTCGTTTTCTTTTACGAACATCTTGAAGTCTTCGCCCTTCATCACAGCCTCGCCTTCCTGCTTGAATATTATTCTCAGATAGTCTGTCTTGGTATTGTTAACCCTCTCATAGTCAATCTGTTTCAGCTCGTTAAGTTCCTTGCGCAGAGCCTCCATCTCGCGAGCCTTCTTCTTGTCCTTTATCTCAGGCAACTGTCTGAAGTCGGCAAACTGAGGGTGCAGGGCGAAGATGCTGATGGCAGAGTAGGGGTAAGAGTCAGTCCAGGTGTGAGTTGATGTAGTGTCGTTTATCGGCAACACCTGCAATACACGCTGGTTGGTCTCGGCTACCCAGTCTATCATCATCTTCAGGTCGCCGAAGTCGCCCACTCCGAAGCTGCCCTTCGACCGTAGTGAGAACACGGGGATGAGAGTGCCGGCAAGTTTCTCGTCGCATAACTCGAAGAAGGCCTGGTCCAACTCCGTCACTACAACCTCACCGTCGTTTATCGTTGGTGCATGCAGTTGGCGATTCATGCCAGTCTCCCAGTCCACTCCGCCTTTCTCGTTGAAGGCGATGAACTTGAATTCCGTTTCCTCCTTCTTCATTTCCTTCACATTGATGTCAGCCACCCATTCGTTGTAGTTGTGTTCCACCATTGAGATGGCATCATCCGGGTTCCATCTGCCCAGTGCCTTGTCTTCGCCGACGAGAGCCAGACGGCTGCCGCTCCTCAGTTGTGGAGCGCGCACAATGAGTCTCAGAGTCTGGTTGTAGTCAGAGTCTTTCGCCGGTTCCCTGTGGCGGCGGTTCACGCAGTCGGTGAATGCCGAACTGTAGAGATAGGAGTCGTAAGGGATGTCATTCCATCTGTCGTTCACGAAGTATGTCATGGCCCTCTTGGCGTTCAGCTCCAATCTGTGAGACACTGTGGTCCATTCGTGGCGCACTTCGCTGTCGCCGTTCTCCACACTGTAGTAATATTCCATCTGTGACATTCCGTTTTCGGCAGTAATCTCACAGTGCCATGACTTTCCGTCATAGGTATTCATTGAATACACCTTCTCGATGTCTTTCCCTTTGCCTACGACGTTGAGTCTGAGAATCTCACCGAACGTCGTGGCGTATTGTATATTGAAAAATATCTTCATTGGACAGGATATTTTAAAGTTATTTCTGTTATGTTTTTATTGTATAGGTTGTTCTTTTTTATTGTGTAGGCTGTTCTTTCTTGTTGATGATGCCCACGCTCAATGCTCCGAGCGCCAGCAGTACGGCAGCCACGATCATCATGTTGTATTGATGCGAGCCAACGAGCGACAGCAGCGTTCCGCCCACGGCAGCCGCTACTATCTGTGGCAGACAGATGGTGCCGTTGAACAGTCCGAGGTAAGCTCCCTTGTGGCCATATCCCTCCAAGGCGTTTGTCACGAAGGCAAACGGCATGGCGAGCATTGCAGCCCATGCACATCCGATGAGCAGGAATGGGATAACGAGGATATTCTGGTCGTCGATGAACGGCAACATGGCAAATCCGGCTGCACCGATGAGCAGACTCACGGCATAGGCGAATTTATCGTTCTTTATCCTTGGCAATACCATAGCCCATGCCACACTGCCCAGCGCCTGCCAGAAGAAGAGCACTCCAACCCAGTTGCCGGCCTCCTGATAAGCCTTCGACGAAACGTCGGTGGTGTGCCATACGGTGTCGGCGATGGTGCCGTTAGTATATGTCCACATATACATGAATGCCGCCCAGCAGAAGAACTGTACCAGTCCTACCTTCCAGAACATCGACGGAGCGTTCTTCAGCAGCGTCAGCCAACCGGCTTTCTGCTCCTCCGCCTCAGGCTTGCGCTCGTTGTATTCAGCATATTCCTTCGGGTTCCACTCCTTTACCGTCAGTGTGGTGTAGAGCACGCAGAGTATGAGGATAGCCGCACCGATATAGAAAGAATAAATCACGGAGTCGGGCACTACGCCCTTCGGTGCCTCGTTGGCAATACCGATTGCGGTGAAGAAGAACGGGAACACGTAGCCTATCAGCGAACCGCTGTTGCAGAGAAAGCTCTGGATAGAGTAGGCGAGCGACTTCTGCTTCTCGTTCACCATGTCGCCCACGAGCATCTTGAACGGTTGCATCGCCATGTTGATGCTCGTGTCGAGGAACATCAGCGATATCAGTCCGAACACCATCGCCGTGCTCACCGCCATACCGAAAGAACCGGCGTTTGGCAGCAGACACATCACGGCAACGGCAACTGCCGATCCGATGAAGAGATAAGGAATTCGTCTGCCGAACCTGCACCATGTGCGGTCGCTCAGAGTTCCCACTATCGGCTGCACCAATATACCCATCAGAGGCGGTAGAATCCAGAAATAGCTCAGAGAGTGTGGATCAGCGCCGAGTGTGGCGAAAATTCTTGATATGTTGGCACTTTGCAGGGCGTAGGCTATCTGCACGCCGAAAAATCCGAAGCTTAAGTTCCATAGCTTCCAAAAACTTAAATCCTGTTTCTGTTTCATTATGATTATGTTATTTGTTTCCTTATCAGTTTCCTGTTTCTTTTATCTGCTGCTTCCCCTCACCACGAGTCGTGTCCTCACCACCCGCTTCTCTATCTTGTCAGGGTCTGTCAGCCGCTCCACTTGGTCCATGAGAATCGTGGCAGCCTCTTTTCCCACCTCCACTCCGCGCTGTTCCACGGTGGTGAGCATCGGGTCGCACGCCACGGCACGGTTGCCGTTGGTGAATCCGCACACCGATATGTCGTCGGGAATATTGAATCCCATCCTCTTCGCCGTATACATCACTCCGATTGCCGTGTCGTCGTTCACGCAGAAGAATCCGTCGGGCCTGTCCTTGCGCTCCAGCATCTCCGGTGTCAGCTTCTCGGCGTCCTCCCTGTTGTCGCAGGCAATGACGAGATTGTCGTCTGGTGTGATGCCTGCTTTCAGCAGGGCGTCACGGTATCCGTTGTATCTGTTCTTGCCTATCTCTGCCCGTCCCTTCATACCGTAGAAGGCTATACGCTTGCATCCAGTCTCAATGAGATGCGTCACGGCCTTGAAAGCCCCCATGTAGTCGTCCACCACAACGAGGCTCGCATTGATACCCGTGCAGATGCGGTCGAAAAAAACGAGCGCTATCCCCTTGTTCTGAAGCGACTTGAAGTGGTCGTACTGCATCGTTTCCTTGGCCTGCGACACTATGACGCCACACACCTGATGAGCTTCGAACATCTGGCATATCTGCACTTCACGTTCGTAGCTCTCTTTGCTCATCGTTATTATTATCCGGTAGCCGCGTGCTGCCGCAGCCTCCTCTATACCAGTGAGCACGGACGAGAAATAATAGTGGGTGAATTCCGGCACTATAACGCCAATCAGCTTTATTGGTTCGCGCTTTGAGTTTCTCAGTGATTTCGCGATGTTGTTTGGATAGAAGTCGTGCTGCTTGGCATATTCACAGATGGCGTCACGCCTATCCTTCCTCACCCTCGTACTTCCGTTGAGGGCGCGGGAAACGGTAGACACCGACACGCCGAATTTCTCGGCGATATCTTTCATTGTTGTAGCTTGACAGTCGTTCATAGATATTGTAAAGATAATCTTTGCTGCAAATATACGTCAAACTTTCCAATGTCGCATCTCACTCGGCGCTCTTTCTTTCATGCATTTTTGCAAACGATTGCAAAAAGTGGATTATGTGTAGGAAAATGGTGATATAGTGCAAGTTTGCCATACTTTCAAAAGAAATGGAAAGATGGCTGCTTTTGTCTTGTCCCGATGAGAAAAACATCGGTTCCTGACTGGCAAAATCAGCCATCCGTATTTTACAATTCCGTTACCCGTCGCGGGCTTGATCTTATCTTAAAACTTCTCTTACATCATTGCAAGATGCAGAGGCTGCTTTTGCCATCGAAAAGACAGAGGAGCTTGAGATGACCATTATATTAAGATGAATATTTTAATATATAAGATGAACATTATATATAAAAAGAGAACAGAGCTTATGAAGAAGAGAATGATTCCTTTGTTGCTGCTTCTTTCTTCGCATTTTCTGCTTGCCGTATATGGCAGGGATAGTCAGAAGGAGCAATCTTGCGTTGTAGTCATCGCCATCGACGGATTGAGATGGCAAGAGGTCTTTGAATTTATTGGGCATACGTCTGACATCAAATCTGCCCATCCGGGGCAAGCACGTTGCCCATGTTGGGCAAGCACGTTGCCCCAGTTGGGCAAGCAGCGTGCCCATTTTAACCCGAATCGGTCGTTAGGGCTTGCTTGGATTTTGTTCTTTTAGAAGGTGGATTTTGTTTGGCTTTTAATGAGTAATAGCGAGCTATTGCGAATTAAAAACAGACAAAAGACGCCTTATAAAAAACAAAAGACTGCAAGCAATAATTAAAAAATACAATAAACGGCCTAATGACCGATTTTGGTTTAACGTCCCAACGTTCGATGCACTATCTTCACATAATAGCAGAATCTTGATTGTGAAGCCTTGAATTAGAGTTGTTTTGTTGGAAAGTATAAAAAGCAATGATTATAGTGTGGTTCCTTTAACTTGAGATCTTTGCGTGTTATAAGGAATAAACCTTCAATCGTAAGGGATAAAGTTTGAACATATCAAGAAAAGCTTTTGCCTAAAAACGCAATTATATTAGATGTCTTTCGTTATTTATAAGGAAAATTATTACTTTTGAACCGATAAAAGTATAGTAACATGGCTAACGTTAAAGGATTAAATAGAATAAAAGTCGTTTTGGCAGAACAACAACGAACAAATAGATGGCTTGCCGAACAACTTGGTAAAGGGGAAGCTACTATCTCGAAATGGTGTACCAACCGGACACAACCATCATTGGAAACATTGGTGGAAATAGCAAAAGTACTACACGTTGATACCAAAGACCTCTTATGGTCTATTAAAGAAGAATAACTCATAGCGATATGAAAAAAAACTATAGTCCATATACTGCAGCCTTGACAGGTGGGGGCTTTCTTTTCGAAGAAACACTCATCCTGTTACCTTTACTACAAGCTGAGAACAGTGAAGAACTGCTCCAAGAAGAAAAGGTTAATAACAATCTGCTGCATATAAATGCAGAAACAGCTCGTTCAAGAAACATTCACGAGATAAAAAGGCGTTATCAAACCATGCCTCCTTTATTCTGGGATGACTTTAAGAAAATGAGTGATAATGACAAAGTTGTAGCTCTCTTCTATGTGATTCTCAAAACATACAAGATTTGCTTTGACTTCCATGTAAATGTCACCATGCGTAAATGGAACAGTATATCAAAGAGCATAGACAAGGAAGACTTGATGATGGAGTTCAATGAAATATCAGCAAAGGATGATTTCGTTGACTCTTGGAGCGACACGACAAAAGGGAAGGTTACAGGGGCCTATCTTACCATCCTCAGAAAGGTGGGAATGCTTGACAAGGAAAATCATCTTCATTCTTTGACTTGCGACAATTATGGCTACTATCTGGCAAAGGGAGAACCTTGGTTCTTGGAAGCTTGCCTCTTACAGCCATACGAGATAAACAACATTAAGAAATCAATGATATGACGATAAAGGAACTTGATGATAAACTAAACAGTCCTGGTTTTCAGGACACGGAGAATGGTGATTTGTTCTATAACTTCTTCATCTATCAATATCCTGCTGACAATGAGTATGACATTCGCAGGCAGATACAGGAGTTCAAGGCGAACCTCATTCGCCCAATTAATTATGTTGATGTGCTTACGCTTAATCTGTTTGAGGAGTTTTGTCACTTCCTCGACCAAAAGAAGTTCTTGCGCCATCCGTCTATGTTGAAATATCAGCTCGAAAAAGAGCAAGAAGACCCATCAAAGGCGCAAAACACTCAGGACACATTGACACGCAATGCTCATTCTCCAGAGTTTGTGCAGTATATTCATCAACGTATCGTCGATCATATCAACATTAAGGATAAATATCGCCGTCCGTACGTGTTCCTGTATGGCATCGGCAGTATGTACCCATATCTGAGAGTCAATGAGTTCCTTGCCCTCTATGAGGATTATAACGAAACTGGAAAATATAAGATTATAGTCTTTTATCCTGGACATCGTGACCAGAACTCCTTCCGTCTGTTCGATACACTCCCAGATAATCACACTTATCGTGCAACCCTTCTTATCAATGAGTAGCTTATGAAACTGAAAGAACTATATAGCAAGCCTATCAACCGTGCTGTCAATCCCGCCGTCAGTGCGACCAAATTTGACCCGGAGACAGAGCGGATAGAAATACAGGAATATGTGTTTACGGATGAGATAATCAATGGTCTCTTTCGCATTCTCGATGCCATCAAGAACAATAAACCTTACGACCATGTGGGTATTTGGATTGATGGTTACTATGGTTCGGGAAAGTCTCACTTCTTGAAATACCTCGACTACTGCATCACGCCTTCCACCCGTGATGATGCACTGTGTCGTCTGCTTGAAGCGGTTAAAGTCATTGACCCACTTGATGAGAAGCACAACCTTGGTTTTGATTACGAAGAGTTGCTTTCTATTGCCAACTGGCTGAAACGTGCCACGATTGATACTTGCATCTTCAACCTTGAAACAAGCTACGATAATTCCACAGACAAGAAGAAGGCTTTCCTCCATGTCTTCTGGAATGAGTTCAACGGCAAGCGTGGTTTCAATAAGTTCAATATCACTTTGGCACAAAATCTTGAAAAGCCGTTGGCTGAGAAAGGAGTCTTTGAGGCTTTCAAGAAGCGCATTGCCGAGGAAGGTGGCGATTGGAACGACCCAGGCATGGCTGCCGACCTCATAGACAATGAGCTTGATTGGGTGCTCGATATTGCCAAGGAATTGGCTCCGACACTCTCTGTTGATAGCATCCGTGAGCGCATCATCAAGCGAGACACCAATATGAGCATCGACCGCTTCGGTATGGAACTGGCTTCCTACCTGAAGGACAAGGGCGATGACTACCGTCTGATTCTCCTTGCCGATGAGGTGAGTCAGTTCATCAACAAGGAGCGTGACCGCTATCTCAATCTTCAGGAGATTATCACAAAACTCTCAGAGGCTTGCGATAACAAAGTATGGGTGGCTTGTACAGCACAGCAAGACCTTTCCGAGATTATGGACGACTGTAATATTGCGGAAGAAAAGGACAAGGAGGGTAAAATCAAGGGACGTTTCGAGGTAAAGGTGTCCTTGAAAGGTACACAACCTGAGGTCATCACCCAAAAGCGTATTCTCGACAAGAAAGAGGACGTGAAACCAGAACTTGCTTCACTCTACAATAAATATAAGGCAGGTTTCGACCTACAGTTCAAGTTGCCAACTTCGTATAGTAGCTATGACTCACAAGATGATTTCGTAGATTACTATCCATTTGTGCCTTACCAGTTCAAGTTGATTATGCAGGTGTTCAACTCATTCCTTGCCCTCGGCTATGTAGCCAAGGAGGTGAAGGGTAATGAGCGAAGCATCATCAAGGTCATCCACTCAACCGCCAAGGCTAACGCTGAAGCAAACTTGGGCAAGTTTATCTCTTTCGACGAACTATATAACAATATGTTTGAGGAAGGCTTGCAGGCTCGTGGCCAGAAAGCTCGTCAGAATGCCATCGACATGTCACGCACCTATCAGACTGACCGCCCTGAACGAACGCAGCTTGCCTTGCGTGTTGCCAATGTGCTTTTCATGATTTGCAATATCTCGCAGACCGATCAGTTGCTGTTCCCTGCTACCATCGACAACATTACCACTCTCCTTGTCAACGACATGGAGACTCCTCGTCTTACCATCAAGAACGAGGTGGAGAAAATTGTGGAATTCCTTTGCGACAACAATATCATCCGTCGAGAGCAGGGCAAGCAAGGTGCGCCAGATACCTTCACCTTCTATAGCGAGGAGGAAATGAAGGTGGCTCAACTTATTCAGAGTCAAGTGGTGGACAACAACACTCAGGCAGAACAGTTGAAGGAAATATTCAACAAGTACATAACAGCCCTGAAAAATAAGGAGCAATACAAGACTCGTAGCTTCTCCGTAGGTCTCACCATCAAGCAGCGTACCTTCCTTTCGAACAATCCTGATGTGCAGGTGGAGTTTGTGATGGATGCCGACTATGAAACCGCCGAGCAACTGGCTTTGCAAAATAGTAACCAAAACCGCATGGTTTACTACGTGGGACCACAGTACCGTGACAACAAGCGTCTGTACAATGCTTTCTACTGGTACTGTCAGGCTAATCGCTATATGGCAACACAAGTAACAAGCGATGAAAACAAGAAAACACGTGACGAGTTTGAGAAACGTGCCAACCAACTCTATGAGAATGTCATCAAGAAGGAGTTTGAGAAGATTCTCGACACCTGTCCCGTCGTCTCTGGTCTCAGTGTGATTGACGAGGCGGAATTGGGGCAGAAACGTGGTAATGACCGCTATCGTGTAGCTATGGACAAGCATCTCTCAGGTATCTATACCAAAGCTAATCTTGTGGATTATCCAAGTATGCCACGCACGACAGATCAACTGAAAAAGGCCATTCTGCGTCCTATACAACCAGGAGATTATGATGGAATGAATGCCGTGCTCACCGATGCCGAGCACGAGGTGGATATTTATCTCAACAAGCAGTTTGCCGAGGTAAACGTGTCTGATGTGCTTGCCAAGTTCTCGAAAGCACCATACGGATGGGATAATATCTGCACATTGTATGTCATCAATGAGTTGGTGCGCCGTCATAATCGTGACTACTCTTATGCCAATAACCCCAATGTGGAGACTTCAACCGTAGCCAGCCGCATCGTCAATGAATCAAACAAGTTCACGCTTCGTATAGCAAAGGTCATCTCACCACAGGTTGTCCAAAAGTTTGTCTTTGCATGGAAAGAGATTTTTGGCGTTTCGGCAGCTCCAACCTCTACTGATAGCACACAGCTCTTCCGAGCTTGTCGTGACATAGATAGCGACCGCAGTCTTGCCAAGTTCATCAAGGGCTATAAGGATATTGAGCAGCAGATAGCAGGTTACCAGTTCTGCCAGCCTATCCGTGAGGCTATTGAGCTCTTCGAGTCATGGCTGGGCGAGCGTGACCCATTGAAGTTCTTCAACCTCGTCATTGCTGCCAAGAATGAAGTCAAGACGCTCATTGATAAGTGCAAGGAGGTGGTTCAGTTTACTCACGACCAACTCTATGTCTACAAAAAACTCATTCAGTTTCAAGATGACAACCAGTATAACTTCTCATTTATACCGATAGAGTTGCAGGGAGCTGTCAGCGATTTCTGCAAGTTAAAGGATGATCCTTGGCCTATTGCAGGCCTTCGTGGCTACATCAAGCTGCAACGCCAACTGTCGGGCATCTTGGATGGCGTGCGTGATGACAAGCGTAGCAAAGTGCGCAATGCTTATACCGAGACCTTCAGACAGCTTCGCCATATCTGTGAGAAGAACAATGTTGATGTTAATATTCTTCCTAAAGAAGATGTTGTCATCAGCTTGAAGACTGCTCCGTCTAATCTTTTGCAGCTTCAGAACAATCTGAGTACAGACGAGTTCTATCAAGAACAGGTAGTTAAAATTCTAGCCGCCGCTAAGAACGACGATGATGACGATGACAAGAAAGTTAAGAATATCACGCTTAACACTAAGACCATGCATCCTCTCCAGACCACAGCTGACATTGACGACTATCTCAGTCGCTTGCGCACGCAACTGATGAAGGCTATCGAGAATGGTGACAGCGTGATGGTAGTTAGATAATTTATAATGTATAATTATGGCAGAGACAAGAATTAAAGACATAAATATAAGCATCTGGAACAATCGGAAAGTACAGTTTTCCGCACACCAGGATGTCAATATCATCATGGGTATCAACGGAAGCGGAAAGACGACCTTTCTGAGCAACCTGTATAATTCGTTGACAGAAAACAAGAAGGATACTGAGGATGTAGTTTATTTGCCCTCCATTGACAACATATCAATGAGAGACAAGCGAAAGACGGCGACAGCCCTTTCGCAAGACTTGGAGTATTATATCTATGACATGAAGACGGGGCCTTCGTTGATGAGTCTTCGTATGTCGATGATTGACAGCCCAGAGAAAAAGCAAGTTGAGTTAAGAGCTCGGATTGCAGATTTCCAGAATGCGGTCAACAGCCTTTTTGCATTGACCCATAAACAAATAGAGATAGAGGGTAGCAAGTTCTCAGTCGTCACAGATAATGGTACATTGCCTGTTGGAGCATTGTCATCTGGAGAGATGCAGATACTGCTCATCCTCCTGAGGGTATTTCTCTTGAATGGTCGTGGAGCTGTAGTATTGATAGATGAGCCTGAAAACTCATTGGACATTGACTGGCAGTTTGATTTAGTCAATCTGCTTGTCCGTCTCAATCCTAATGCCCAGTTCTTCATTACGACACATTCTCCTGCTCTCTTCGGTGATGGTTGGGGCGACAAGGTTTGGTACATGGAGCAAATCACGAAAATGTAGGGCGTATGGACTGGATTAGTAAACAAGCCAAACTTTACCGTAACCTATCCCTAACCAATCGCTATACGGCAATAGTACATTTGGAGGACAAGGAAGACGAGAAGTTTTGGGATTATCAGTTGCAACATGTCAAGCCTGGTCATTATCGCTACTTGTACTACAGCAAGAACAATAATGGAACGGACACTCGTGGATGCGAACAATGCCTAAGGTTCAGACCTTATCTCTCAGACCGATTCTTTGTCTGCATAGACAGTGATTTGCGTCTGCTGAAGGGTGAAGGGGGATTGACTGCGAGCAATCATATTGCCCAGACCTATGCTTATTCGTGGGAAAATCATCTATGTGAGTCTTTGCATGTCAGCGAGCTTATGAAACAAAAAATAGGGCAGGTGAATTTTGACATAAAGGAGTTTATGGCAGCATTCTCTGAAATTGTCTATATGCCCTTGCTCTATTTGGTTCGTTACTCGGCAAATGGCAATTTGAACAAGTTATGGAATATATCTAAATTCAATCCTTGCATACCATTACAACCCAAACGTTCTGATTTGGACGATAACGGCAAGGTATATCTGTCGGTCATTAAATCTCGTTTTGAACAAGAACTGATGAATCTGACAGAACAACCAATCGACAAGATAGAATCTGTAGCAGAGGAGAATGCTTATCTGCATATTCAGGGGCATTTGCTTTATAAGATGATGCTCCATATCGGCACTTTACTATGTCGTGGAACTGGTGTGGCATTTAAGACAGACATTCTTGACAAATGTCTGCATACTACGGGATATGAAGAGATTGAGTCATTGCAAAGAGACTTGAAGCATATCCTTATTCAATAACATAATCTAATATGGACACAAATAGAATCAAACGCTTCGCAACCGAAGCACGAAATATACTGAAAGCCGGCATTGCTGCCAAGATTACTACGCTTGGCTTCGACAAGAACGGCAATGTTGCAGAAGAGAATAAACCTCGTTTGATGCAGGGCGGTTCTCTCTGGAATGAGCAGTTGCAGACAGAGGGCTTCTACTATCAGTGGATGTCCCTCTATAACCGTATTCAGCAGAAAGGTATCAGCGAGGTGTATGAGGAGGCTGCCTACACCTGGTTCAACCGTCTCTGCGCCATCCGAATCCTGCAGAAGAACAATCTCTGCAGTCCGGTTCTGGCGTATGCTGATGCGGCACGCACTCCTGTCATCGTGGATGAAGCCCGACAGGGACGCATTCCGCAGATGAAGGAAGAGTTACGCCAGCGACTCGTGGAACTTCTTGATGATGACACCAAGGTGACAGAGCAGTTTGCCATCCTCGTCACAGCCTGGTGCCACGACAACCCTATCATCAACCAATGTTTCGGCAGCATTGCTGATTACACCGAGCTGCTCCTGCCAAACAATATTTTGGCAGAAGGCGGTTTCGTGGATATGCTCAACCATACAGAATTTATCACCGATGAAGACTTCCAATCACCAGAGTTGATTGGATGGCTTTATCAGTTCTATATCTCTGAGCGCAAGGACGAGGTGTTTGCCAAGAAGGGCAAGTTCGAGGCTGATGAGATTCCTGCAGCCACACAGATCTTCACCCCTAACTGGATTGTGAAGTACATGGTGCAGAACACCGTGGGCAGAATCTATCTGGACAATAATCCATACGAAACACAGCTGCAAAAGAAGTGGCAATATCTCGTTGAACCTTCAGAAAAGCCAAGCGATGATACTATCTTGAAGTACAACGAATTAGAGGATTTAAAGGTAGCAGACCTCGCCTGCGGTTCCGGTCATATTCTCAACGAATGTTTCGACTTGCTCTATGACCTTTATATTGCCGAAGGCTATGGTCGAGGAGAGGCTGTGGAGAATATCTTCAGCCACAACCTCACGGGTATCGACCTCGATACCCGTGCCAAGCAGTTGAGCCAGTTTGCACTCCTGCTGAAGGCTTGCCAAAAGGATGCAGCCTTTGCAGATGCGCATTGTATGCCTAATGTGCTCACCATGCCTAAGCCATGGAACGAAGAGACGCAAGGTCCTATCCAGGACATGCTTCATATCTACTTCCAAGGCGAGGATACCAACGAGCAGAAGGAAGAGATTGCAGCCTGCTTCGACCTGATGCAGGATGCAGATTCACTTGGTTCTATCATGAAGTTCGACATCAGCGGGAGCACTCGCCTGCTCATCAAGCAGACTACCGATTACTGGTGCAGTCAGGAGATTGTACCTGAGGAAGTGCGTACACAAATGACAGCATTCAAACTGATTCTCGCTTTGACGGAGAAGTATCATGCGCTGGTGATGAATCCTCCTTATATGGGTGGTGGCAAGATGAACAGCGTATTGAGCAAGTATGTGAAGGACAACTATGAAGAGGGTAAGGCAGACCTCTTCTCAGTGTTCATGCAGATGGGCATGGAGCGTCTTGTTGATGGTGGCAAAATGGCGCAAATCAACATGCAGAGTTGGATGTTCCTCAGTTCGTTTGAGAAGCTGCGCACGCAATTCTTGAAGAATTACAACATCGACAACATGCTCCATCTTGGTCCTCGCACATTCGATGAACTTTCGGGCGAAGTGGTACAGAACACAGCTTTTGTACTCTGCAAGCATGAGCCAACTGAACAAGGTGGCACATACTATCGTCTTGTTGAGGGTAAGAACTGTGCGGACAAGGAACGTTTGTTCTTGTCGCATATAAATGATAATGAAGATGGCAACCGCATTTATTATCCTAATGTGGAGCAGAAAAATTTTGAGAAGATTCCTGGTTGTCCTATTGGGTATTGGCTTACAGAGCAAACCTATAATTGTTTCAGATACAATCCATTGTCTGCTTTAGTGGATGCAAGGCAGGGAATGGCAACGACCAATAATGATCGTTTCTTAAGAGAATGGTATGAAGTGACCTATTTAAAAATAGGTTTTAACAAAGATTCTGAAGATGCAACAAAATCGCAATGGAAATGGTTTCCATACAATAAAGGAGGCTCTTTCAGAAAGTGGTATGGAAATAACGAATTAGTTATCAATTTCTATAATAAGGGGAAAGAAATATGTGATTATATAGATTCGCATTCTAAAGTTAATCATAAAGGGCGTGTTATAAATCGTGATAAATATTTTTTGCCTAATATAACATGGTCAGCATTAAGTAAAAGGATTTCGTTGCGATATACTCCCAAGGGATCCATTTTCGACACCAAGGGGCAATGTATATTCTCCTCTACAGATGGTCTGAAAGAACAGATTATGGCATATTTAAATTCTACTGTTGCAGAATCTTTCTTGAAAGTGTTAGCACCTACTTTAGATTTTAATTGTGGAGTTATAGCACAAATGCCTTATAATCAAGCAACAGTAGATAGGGATATAATTAATAGTTGTATATCCATCAGCAAATCCGACTGGGACGCCCACGAAACCTCCTGGGATTTCCAGCGCAACGAGCTTCTATCCATCGACACCTCCACCTACACGGAGAACATCGATTACAAGATAGAGAAGCATTTCGAGGAGACGGGCGAACATATCAGCATCTCCCCTGCTGCCCCAAAGCTCGGCAGTCTGGAATGGCGCATGGAGCAATACAAGACGAAGTGGGAGCGCAAGTTCATGCAGCTGCATAAGAACGAGGAAGAGCTCAACCGCCAGTTCATCGACATCTATGGCCTGCAAGACGAGCTGACTCCAGATGTTCCTCTCAACGAAATCACCATCCTTCAGCAGGGTGAAATCTCGATTGAGTGAGCGCAGAGCCAAGCTTGCTTGGGCTATGCCGAGCGATGAGAGATTCGACGAAGTCAAATTTCTGTTAGTTTATAATTTAAAATTTATAATTTTTAATTGGTGGTAACATTTACTTCTTGCGACTACTTGGAACACGACTCATTCTCTGAACCGCAACATTAGAACAAATAAGGCAATGAAACAAGAGATAAAAGACATAATGCAACGTTTGCTCAAACGCCATAAGGAGTTGGGCATAACAGACCAGATAGACTATGAAAAGTTCTATCTGTACTCTATCATTACCCATTCCACAGCCATAGAAGGCAGCACTGTGACAGAGGTGGAAGCACAACTGCTCTTTGACGAAGGCATAACAGCTAAAGGAAAGCCTATGATAGAACAGCTGATGAACCTCGACCTGAAAGCGGCTTACGACTATGGCCGAATTTGGATAAAGCGACATGAGGATATCACCATAGAATCTCTTGTTGCTCTTGCTGCAAAAGTAATGGCTCGTACTGGCGGTGAATACAATTCGTTAGGCGGAAGCTTTGATGCTTCGAAAGGAGAGCTTCGCAAACTGAATGTAACAGCTGGTGCCGGCGGACGGTCATATATGAACTGGATGAAGGTGCCAATGAAACTGAAGGAGTTTTGCGAGGAACTTAACAAACGACGCAAAGAAATAGACACGACAGACGAATTGTCTATATACGAACTGAGTTTCTGGGCGCACTACCATCTTGTAACCATCCATCCATGGGCTGACGGTAACGGCAGAACAAGCCGTCTGCTTATGAACCTTTTGCAAATGGAATATGGTGTGTTGCCAACAAAGGTGTCTAAAGAAGACAAAGCTGAATACATACAAGCACTCATTGACACCAGAGAAGCTGAGGACACAGACATCTTCATCAACTGTATGGCAAAACTTCATTGCGAACATCTGCAGCAAGATATCGACCAATTCCTTATATCGACAAACGAAGAAATGGTCGATAAAAAGATTATTCAGCAAGAAATGGTCGATAAATGGTCGATAAAACCAACTTTGGCAGGAAAACTGGCCGATATCGTAGCTTTTATGGCCGACAAAGAAGAAATCAGGACCGAACAACTTGTTACACAGTTGGGATTGACTGAAACCACAGCCAAACGCTATCTTCGCCAACTGACAGACTTCGGTTACTTGGAAGCTCATGGTGGTAACAGAAACAAGTCGTATACAAGAAAGAAAGTGAAAGAATGAACGTTCAATTCATATAGAATATAAATATGGAAGAAGACAACAAACAACATATAGTATGGCACGATGATGTAATCATAAAGCAACTCATCAGCTATGCTGTGGGCTGCATGCTCGGACGCTACCGCCTCGACAAGCCGGGGCTTCACATTGCCCACCCTAACCCAACCGATGAGGAGATTGCTCCTTATGAATACAACGGTGAGCAATGGGAAATAGACGACGACGGCATCATGCCGCTCATGCCCAACGACTGTGGCTTCTCTGACAACGCCTCAGCCCGTTTTGCCGACTTCATGCGCGTATCGCTGGGCAACGATAATCACGTGGAGAACCTGAACTACGTAGAGCGATGCCTCGGCAAGACCTTGGAGCAATACTTCGTGAAGGACTTCTGGAAAGACCACAAGAAGATGTATCAGAACCGCCCTATCTACTGGCTGTTCTCATCCAAGAAGGGCGCCTTCCAGGTCATCGCCTACATGCATCGCATGAATGCCTATACAGCAGAGCGAGTAAGATCCAAGTATCTCCTCCCTTACATCGAACACCTGGAGTCAGAAATCGACAAGCTCGATGCTCGCCGCGCCGAACTCTCTACCAAAGAGTCCAAGCAACTGCAGGCTCTGCAGAAGCAACTCGACGAGTGCCGTGAATACCACGAGCGCCTGCAGGTAGTAGCCGAGCAAGCCATCAGCTTCGACCTCGACGATGGCGTGGTTGTTAACTACGCCAAGTTCGGTGATATATTACAGAAAATAAAGTAAGCGCACCTACTATTATGGTACAAGATAGAATATACAACTACTTTGAGCGCAATCCACAACTTCATGTGCTCTTCATCTTCGACAGGATGAACATCATCCAGAACGAACTGGATGAGATGAAGCAGTGGAATGACGACTATATATATAAGGTGTTCGATGGAGCGTGGTTCAATGCCAAATATGCCATCGAGAATGATTGGAAGGACAAGCATGTAGTCCTGCTCTTCCCGGAACAGGTTTATCCTCATACAGAGGAACAACAGCTCAGCTTCCCCCTACTCGACATGCTGAAAGCCAATATGGAATATAAGGAAGAAGACTATGCCAGCTTTATGCAGCAGTATAATCTTCCTGAGAAATTCCGTAGCTTCGTGAAGAAGAACATTGGCGAAATCATGTCGTCTAAGGTAAGCAACATCCTTAATGGACATATCGACAGTACAACGTTTAGCGAGGATATGGTTTGCCGTGCCTTCATTTCCAATTATCTTGGCGAGAAGAAGCTGCAGGAATGGGAACAGCTCATTATCAAGATGATTATTCTGGAAGGAATAGCAGAAGAGAAGAAGCGTACTGATTTCTGGTATAAGCTCAGCAAGAATTTTGATGCTTCAAAGGCATTATCAGAAAAGTTGGATAAGCTCTTCGGCTTAACTCCTAACTTTAACGCTGCCATCAAGATGAAAAACGTGGCAGAGAGCCTGAAGTACAATAGCATCACTCAGCTTTTAGACGCAGTACCGGGAGACACCTATAAGCAGTACAAGATCAGCAATTCTGTAGTACTTGACCAGGTGAACAAAATTTATGAGTTGGGTACACACGACCGCCAACTGTCAGAGAAGTTTGCCCAGGCTATGAATATATTGGCAGCAGACATCAAGGAAGAAGAAATCATCAGGCTCTATGGGATAGATGCAAACTTCTTCTATCTGACAGAGGCACTTTGTTGGCCAATCTTGAAAGAAGTGGTGGAGCAAAAGTTAATGGCTGACCCTGACCAGGTGAATGAGCGTATGCGTGAACTTTCCTTGAAGTTGCCAGTAGATAGTAATGTCCAGATTGCCATTCGATTCATAGAACAGTCTGCGTTGTATTATACTCAGGTGAGAGGTCTTGGAACGCTCAAACTAAATAGCATCAAGGAGTATGTGGACAAATATGTCTCTGAGTTTTATCTCGTAGATACGTATTATCGTCTGACTCTTGAAGCATACCACGAACTCATTACCAAGGAATGTCCTATCGAGCAAACTTTGACTTCTGCCAAACGTCAGTTGGATTTGGAGTATGCCAAAATCTGCAACATTCTAAATATAGAGTGGTTGGTATGTGTAAAGGAAAAAGGGAATTGGTTTACAGAGACAGGCCTGAAGCGACAGGAAGATTTCTATGCCCATGAATCTGATAGTAGTGTGAAGCAGGTGGTCATAGTTAGCGATGCGCTAAGATATGAGGTTGCAATGGAACTGATGCAAAAACTTGCCAAGGAGAAGCATATTGCCACCATTGGTGCTTACCAAGCGATGCTGCCTACAGAAACTAAGTATTGCAAGTTAGCCTTGCTTCCTCACCATTCCCTTGAATTGAACGGCACGGATATGATGGTGGATGGCTCTGTGTTGACAACAACAGAACAGCGTACAGCGCATCTCTGTAAATATCGTGAGGGTGCCATCTGCATACGTTATGAAGATGTGATGAACGGTGATTCACAGGCAATGCGTGAACTTTTCAAGCGTCCATTGGTGTATATATTCCATGATACGATTGATAATGCAGGACATTCACAAAGTCCATTTGACGTAATCAATGCTTGCCGAAAAGCCATTGAGCAGCTTGCCGTATTGGTGAAACGCTTGCATGCCACATGGAATGTTACCAATGTACTTCTTACTGCAGACCATGGTTTCCTCTACAACGACATGAAATTTGAGGATAAGGACAAACATAGTATCATTGAACCAGCCATAGAGAAAAAAACGAGATATTATCTCACGGATAGCAATGACAATGTGGAAGGTATCATTAAGTTTCCATTTGGCAAAGTATCGTCCATCAAGAGTGTTAATCCTGTCATGGTTGCAGTACCTGAGGGAACGAATAGATTGGCTGCTTCTGGTGGTTATAATTTCTCCCATGGTGGTGCATCGCTTCAAGAGATGATTATTCCTATCATCAAGAGCGTGCGTAAGAAAGTGAACAAGACCGAGAAGGTGGGTGTAGCATTGATGAGTCATAACTTGAACATGGTAAGCAGCCGTTTGAAGTTCCAGATGATTCAATCGGAAGCTGTGAGCATGACGGTGATGGAACGTAAGGTCCTATGCTGTATCTATAATGGTGACGACCCTGTCACACAGGAGAAAGAAGTGACTTTGAACAGTGCGGATGCAAATAACTTGAACAACCGTGTCTTTGAGGTGACACTCAACCTGAAGAAGTCTGTGGATGCAAGCATGTTGCAGCTTCGAATCTATGATGTGGATGACAAGTTGAATCCACTCATTCGTGAGACGGTCAAGAACAATACAATGATAGAACAAGATTTTTAAGGAAGGTAATATATGGATTTGCAACAAAAAGTAATGGATGCCTTCATCGGCAAAGTGGTGCGAAAGGACTTGGCTTTCCTTGTAAAGGGAGGTCTTCCTGTGCCAACATACGTACTTGAATACCTGTTGGGACAATATTGTGCCAGCGATGATGAGGAAATCATCAACGAGGGCTTAGAAAAGGTGAAGCAAGTCATTCAGAATAACTATGTGCATCGTGCGGAGGCGGAATCGGTAAAAGGACTGATACGCGAGAACGGCAAACACCGCATCATCGACAAGGTGACGGTTGTATTGAACGAGAGAAACGATGAGTATCAGGCTACCTTTGCCAACCTTGGACTGACAGGAGTTCCTATTGGTACGGACTATGTGCGCAAGAATCCAAAGCTGTTGAGCGGCAACGGTGTGTGGTGCATCATAACGCTGGGTTATATCAGTGGCGAGAATATCAAGGTAAGATGGGAGATTCAGACATTGAAACCAATCCAAATCTCAAACATCGATTTACAGGAATACATCGACCAACGCAAGAACTTCACAACCGATGAATGGGTTGATTTCCTGATGCACACTGTGGGACTGAACCCTGATGTGATGAATCGTCGTGAGAAGTTCATAACATTGGCTCGTCTTCTCCCTCATGTGGAGAACAATTTCAATTTCATGGAACTGGGACCGAAGGGAACTGGTAAGTCCCATGTGTTCCAAGAGCTTTCGCCATACGGCGTGCTCGTGAGCGGAGGCGATGTAACCAGTGCCAGACTGTTTGTGAAAATACAGGGAAACAAGGAAATCCTCGGACTCGTAGGATATTGGGATGTAGTGGCTTGGGATGAGTTTGAACAGCAGAAAGGACGCAATGTCGATGCTGTGCTTATCGACACCATGCAGAACTATCTTGCCAATAAGTCGTTTAACCGTGGCAAGGGTACTCATGAGGCAAGTGCCTCCATGTCGTTCGTAGGCAATACGAAGCATACGGTTCCGTATATGTTGAAGAACTCACATCTCTTCGAGAGCATTCCGACGGCATTCATCAAGGGAGCGTTCCTTGACCGTATGCATCTTTACAATCCTGGTTGGGAAATCAAGATACTGAAGAAGGACAGCTTTTCCAAGGGTTATGGTCTTATTACAGACTATATTGCAGCAGTGCTTCATGAACTCCGCAACGATGACCGAACCGCATTGTTGAATGATTATGCCAAGTTTGATGGCTCTCTGTCGGAGCGTGACCATCTCGCCATTCGCAAGACATTCTCTGGCATGATGAAACTCATCTATCCCGATGGAAAAATTACTGATGAGGAAGCTAAGGAACTCATAGACTTTGCCGCAGAAGGACGCAAGCGAGTGAAAGACCAACTCTATATCATCGACAGTACTTTCTGTGCCGAGCCTGCTAAATTTCAATATACTTGGTTGAAGTCAGGAGAGACAGTAAAAGTGGAAACACTGGAAAACATTGAACACAAGCAGACAAACACTGAGGGAACAGATGAAGAGAATGAAGTGAAACAGAAGACAAAGACTCCAGAATCTCGTCCTCGTATCAAACCACTTGTAGCCAAAACCATATCCATTAGGGAAAACCAAGGTGGCGTGACGTACAAAGACCTCTTTGGCGACTACTTACGAACGGCAAAAGAAATCAATGTGACAGACCCTTTCATTCGTCAGCCATATCAGATAGACAATCTTGTAGATTTCATCCAGATGGTCAAAGATGTTTCTACGGCGCAAGATACTGTCAAAATTCATCTGAGTACGCAAAACGATGATGACGAGAAGGTGGCAGAGGTGATAGATTCTTTCAATGACTTGGCTGATGAATTGTTACCAATGGGCATCGAGTTTACATTTGACTTCAAGGCAGAACATGATCGCTTTATCCAAACAGATACAGGATGGACAATAGCTCTTGGTCGAGGATTGGACATCTATGAGAAATTTGGTCGTTTCTCATTGAGCCGTTGCAATCAGAGAAACCGCCGTTGTAAGGCATTTAATGTTTCAATAAACTTAACGGAAAATCCATGAAATAAGACATGCGTATAAGTTAAATTCAGCCAGAGCTTGCTCCTCGAAGGAACTTAATTTAAAGTAGCTGCCTAATGCGGTTTTAAAACTGGTAATTAGGCTTACTGATTTTGAAAATTGTTGTTTTAGTGGCATCGAGCAAGCTCGTTGAAAGAGTAAAATAGCCAATGTTCTTTGTGCATCCTATTTGAGAAGTGCATTGAGCATTGGTTTGACATTTATGAACAACTATTGCTCCTTAATACAGCTTGCAGTCTTTTGGATTTTATTAGGCGTCTTTTGTCCGTTTTTAATTCGCAATAGCCCGCTATTTACTCATTAAAAGCCAAACAAAATCCACTCTTCTAAAAAAACAAAACCCAGGCAAGCCCTAACGACCGATTGTTTTTTTAATACGAATCGGATAAGCTTGATTGCAGCATTACAGATACCTGTTTTAATAATTGTATGCAATACTATTGTGCAAACGTTTGCACTAACAAAAATGCCTTTTCCTTGTTAAAATAGTTTTAACGTATTGTAATACCTCCTATATTTGCAAGCAACTATCAAACATGAGAGAAAATTATGCCTTAAAGCAATCTACAAATGAACATCAAAGCCCGATAGAACGTTAGGGCTTTATGGATATTGGATATATATTAGTAACATAAAAAAAACTATTAACAATGAAGCAGGTAAGATTCAGTAATGCCATGAGAGCTGCAGCCCTGACGGGAGGCTTGTTCTTGACGGCAAGTGCCTTCGGACAACAGGTTGTCGTGAAGGGACATGTGAAGGATGCCACCGGCGAGCCAATCATCGGAGCGACAATCCGAGTTGACGGTACTGATGGCGGTACCATTACCGACATTGACGGTAATTTCTCTATCAACGCAGACGCCAAGTCTACATTGAAAATCTCCTACATCGGATACGAGACGGTATCCGTGGCAGCAGGACAGAACATCAACGTCATCCTGAAGGAAGATGCCGCCACGAAGCTCGACGACGTGGTGGTGATCGGTTACGGTCGTGCTAAGAAGACCGACCTCACCGGTTCTATCACAGCCTTGAAGCCAGACGAACTGTCGAAGGGTATCACAAACAACGCCTCGGACATGCTCGTAGGTAAGGTGGCCGGTGTTGACGTGCAGACCACAGGCGGTATGCCAGGTGCAGGAGCACAGATCCGTATCCGTGGTGGTGCCTCTCTCTCAGCCAGCAACGATCCTCTGTATGTTATCGACGGACTCGTTATCGACAACAACACGGCGACTGGTATGAGTAACATCCTTGCCAATATCAACCCTAACGATATCGAGAACTTCACGGTGCTCAAGAGTGCTTCGGCAACGGCAATCTACGGTTCGCGCGCCAGCAACGGTGTCGTAATCATTACCACAAAGAAGGGCCGCAGCGGACAGAAGCCGACATTCACTTACAACGGTGACTTCACCATTTCGACGGCTCTTAAGAAATATGATGTGCTCAGCGGAGACGAGTATAGAAACCTCATCGAATCATTGGGTATGAGCCGTGACCTCCTCGGCACCGCCAACACCGACTGGCAGGACGAGATACTGCGCACCACGCTTTCTACAAACCACAGCATCAGCATGCAGGGCGGTCTGAAGAACATGCCATATCGTGTGAGCGCCGGATACAACATCGGCAACGGTATCCTGAAGACAAGCTGGATGCGCCGTTTCAATTCAAGCGTTAACATCGCACCTACCTTCCTCAACAACCACTTGAACTTCAATATCACAGCCAAGTATATGTATGAGAAAGACCGCTATGCCGACACCGGTGCCGTAGGAGCAGCCATCGCCATGGACCCGACACGTCCGGTGCGCATGTCAGACCCAGAATACAGCGTTGTGGGAGGATACTACCAGACTTTGGTAAACGCTTCGTATAACGACCCTAACTGGACAAAGACATCATACTCTCAGACTCCGCAGAACCCATTGGCTATGCTTAACAACAAGTATTGTCTGGCAAATGCCAACGACTTCAGCGGCAATGCAGAGGTGGACTACAAGATTCACGGATTCGAAGACCTCCGTCTGCATGCAAGTATCGGTGCACAGTATACAGAGACAGAACAGACCAATGACATACGCCGCACTTCATACAGCAACAACTACTATGGCTACAAGGGACTCATGGCATACTATAAATATAATGTAGTAGGCAGTGCATACGCACAGTATATGCATGAATTCGGAAACCATGGAGTTGACATCATGGCTGGTGCAGAGCAGGCACACTACCATCGTTCAGGATTCAACGAATACGGTAAGGGAACCAACCCATTGACAGGTGAGGCTTTCGACGAGTCATTCAGAAGTGAAAAGGAGTGGGCAACACACAACTCGCTCGTGTCTTACTTCGGACGTCTGAACTACAACTTCCTCGACCGCTACCTCATTACCGCAACGTTCCGTGCCGATGGTTCTTCACGCTTCGCTAAGGGCAAGAAATGGGGATACTTCCCATCAGCTGCCGTAGCATGGAAGATCAGCAGTGAGCCGTTCATGAAGAATGCCACATGGCTCAACGACTTGAAGCTGCGTTTCGACTGGGGTAAGACAGGTCAGCAGAACGGTATCGACGACTTCGTATACGCTCCTGTATACGTGACGAGCGACCAGTTCGCACAGTATCCTTTCGGAAACGACTACTATTACACCATGCGTCCTAACAAGTATAACTCAGACCTTACTTGGGAGAAGACAGAGACATGGAACGTAGGTTTGGACTTCGCGGCTCTCAACAACCGATTCACATTCACTCTCGACGGATATATCCGTAACACCAAAGACCTTCTGGCTAGTGTTTCAACAAATGCCGGAGTGACACTCGGTGACGAACTTTTGCAGAATGTAGGTTCGCTGCGCAACTACGGACTTGAACTCTCGTTCGATGTGAAACCAGTGGTAACAAAAGACTTCACATGGGATCTTACCTACAATGTGGGTTGGAACAAGAACAAGATAACATCCCTCAGAGCAGGAGACAGTGACTGGGTTTGGGTCAACAGCACAAAGGCTGCCCGTGGTAACAACAACAGGTTGCAGCGCAACAAGGTGGGTTATCCTATCAACTCATTCTTCGTTTATCAGCAGGTTTACGACGAGAACGGCAAACCTATCGAGGGCGTTTACGTAGACCGCGATGGTAACGGTTCTATCGACGTTGGCGACCGCTACTACTATAAGAGTCCGGCACCCGACGTGATAATGGGTCTCACATCCAAGTTCCTCTACAAGAGATGGGACCTCAGCTTCTCGCTCAGAGCATCTCTCGGCAACTATGTATATTTCCACAATCTTGCCAACAGTGCTATAGTTTGTGAACAGGGTCTGAAGAAGCAGGCTGGAGCCTTCGAGAATGTGCTCAGCGATGCCGTATCACTCGGATTCACAGGACAGACAAATGCCATGAACAGCATCAGCGACTACTTCATCCGCAATGCTTCCTTCCTGAAGTGTTCTAACATCACACTTGGATACTCATTCCCTGCACTCCTCAAGTATGCGGGAGAGGATTATTTCTCTGGCCGTGTATACTTCACTGTGCAGAATCCATTTATCATCACCAAGTATAAGGGACTCGATCCTGAGGTTGCAAACGGTGTAGATACCGATCCGTATCCACGTCCAATCAGCTTCCAGCTCGGTGTTAACTTTAATTTTTAAGTAGACAAGTAGACAAGATACAAGTAGACAAGATACAAGTAGACAAGATGCTGGAAAACCAACATTCTCCCTCAAAAGGGAAGGACTGTAAATTACTAAGCATCATATAGCAGAGGAGGGTAAATCTCCTTGTCAACTCGTCTCCTTGTCAACTCGTCAACTAACAAAATAAACAACTACAATTATGAAACATATAATTTTAAAGAGTGCGGCTTTGGCCTTCCTGACATTAGGGACAATGTCATGTGCCGACGACTTGAATATATCACCAATAGACCCACAGACTTCATCATCGTATGATGTGAAGCAGCTCCTTGCCAAGCAATATGCCTCATTGGGACTCACCGGTCAGAAGGGTCCTGACGGTAACGGTGACATGAGTGGTGATGAGGGTGAGAGCGGTTTCTACCGCACGGTGTTCAACCTCAACGAACTCAACACCGACGAGATCCTATGGGCATGGCAGGACAATGAAGACATTGCACCTATTACAAACATGGCATGGACATCAGCTTCTCCACGTGTGAACTGGTGCTACCTGCGCCTTGCCTATAACGTAACGCTTCACAACCAGTTTATCTCTGAGCAGACAGGCAAACTTCCTGACGACGAGATTGCAGAGATTCGTTTCCTGCGTGCTCTCAACTACTTCGAGTTCCTCGACCTCTTCCATAGAGCACCGTTCAAACTTGAGTTCAACGGAGAGTTTCCTGTCGAGAAGGTGGGCGTAGACCTCTACAACTGGATTGACCAGGAGCTGACAGCCATAGAGCCTATGATGAAAGAGGTGGGAGCATATTGCAACAGCAAAGACTTCGGCCGTGCCGACCGCGGTGCTGCCTACGCTCTGCATGCTCGTCTCGCACTCAACGCCATGGTATACACCGACGGACAGGTGAACGACTACCAGAAGGCAAAGGACTATTGCGACAAGATCATCTCGGCAAACGTCTACGAACTCGCCAAGGAGCCAAAGAACGGATACACCGGTTATCAGCAGCTCTTCATGGCTGACAACGACGAGAATCCGGAGGCTATGAAGGAGATTATCCTTCCTATCCGTCAGGATGGAGCAAAGGCACGTAGTCATAGTGGTTCCACAATGCTTATCAACGGAACACGCTGCAGCGGAATGCCTTACTACTATCAGTCAAACCCATGGCAGTGTATCTTGGCACGCAAAGACATGGTTGGCAAGTTCATTCCAAGCCTCGACGTGGTGAATGCCGACAACGACGCTTGCAGTAAGTCATACGACAAATATCTGAAGGACAACAACCTCGACGCATCCAAACTCACAGAGGCAGACATCCTGAAGATGGACGAGGCACTCGGTGCAAGCACTAAGGAGATGGTCCGCAAGGCTGGTGACGACCGTGCACTTCTCTACGGAGGATTCGCAGGTGGTGTGCGCCGCCTGTCGCCAGACAAGACAATCAAGAGCTTCTTCGACGGACTCTCTATCGTGAAATGGTCTAACGTGCGTACCGACGGTGTTGCCGCTCATGGAGACAACTTCTGTGATACAGACATTCCACTCTTCCGTCTTGGCGAAATCTACCTCACACGTGCTGAGGCTCTCTATCGTCTCGGTGACAAGCAAGGTGCGCTGAAGGATATCCAGAAGCTGCAGGATCGTGCCCACAGAATAAACATCGCACAGTCTGTCGACCTCAACTACATCCTCGACGAGTGGTGTCGTGAGTTCTATCTCGAAGGACGCCGCCGCAGCGACCTCGTTCGTTTCGGTCTCTTCACCAGCAGCCAGTATGTATGGAGCTTCAAGGGCGGTCAGGAAAATGGAGTAGGTGTTGATTCACATTACAACGTTTATCCAGTACCAGCCAACGAGATAGCCGGTAACGCCAACTTGCATCAGAACCCTGGTTATTAATCAAGGGGAGAGAGAATAGAAAACATGTTTTATAATCATAAAAGAAAACGTATCATGAAATATATAAATAAAATAATGATGCTTCCGTTGCTCGTCCTGCCGTTCTTGTTCGCATCCTGCGACAAAGACGACGACTGCAACCCTACGCTCGATTTGAGCCATGTGGCAGAGGGCTTCGTTCTCAACACACCGGCTTACGCTGGCAACACATACGACCTCGCCAATTCTGACGGAGTGGAGCTGACATGCACCCAGCCTAACTATGGCGACGGAGTGCCATACGTAGTGCGCTATTTCGTACAGGTATCCATCGACCCTACATTCGCTGAAGGAAACAAGGATGCCAAGTTCAAGGAGCTGTCCACTTCTTTCACAACTGCAAAGATGGCAGCCAACGCCGTGGAGATGAACAACGCATTGGTAGACCTCTATCAGGAGGCTAACCCTGATGCCGACGTTCCTTCTTCAATGCCTGTTTATATCAGACTGCGTGCCATCATCGACGGATCGATGATAGAGAATCTCGGTGAGACATATTCTAATGTCATCACTCTCTCTTCTGTACGTGCCGAATATCAGGCACCAGACGTTGAATATCCTGCTTGTCTCTATGTCGTTGGCTCTTCTATCCAGGACGCTTGGAAAAGCTGGAAACAGGTGGCTCCGGTATATGGTATGGAAGGACAGTATTACACTATGGTCTACGTACCGGATGGTGGTTCATTCAAGTGGGGCACTTTCGTGGAAGACTGGCGCGGATTCGGAAAGATCACTATCGACGACCAGGCTGGAGCAGGCGTTTCAGGCAACGACGACGACAATATCGTGCTTGCAAAGGGCGGATGGTATGCTCTGCACTTCGATGGTGTCATGTCTTCTGACAAGAAGAGCATCAACTACACTCTGCACATCTATCCTGGCAAGGCTTACGTAATGGGTGCAGCCTTCGGAAATTGGGACGAGGCAAACGATGCTCTCGCTATGCAGGCTCCTGCCGACAATTCCGGCGAATGGGTATCTCCTGCTTGTACAGCCAGCGGAGAGCTTCGTGCTTACATCCGCATCCCTGGACTGGAGTGGTGGCGCACAGAGTTCACTCTCTACAACGGCAGCCTGTACTTCCGCAAGGACAACATCGTTGACAACTGGGCTACAAACGTAGGCGATGATTATTCAGTGAAATGCTCTGCTGGTCAGAAGCTCTATGTCAACTTCGACAAGAACACCGGTGAGATGAAATAAGGTGGAATTGCCGGATCTTTATAAGACTTGAAAATCTTATATATCCGACACGTTTGATAAACTTATAATCAGAAAGAGAGTGGATGGGACTCTTTCGCTTGAGTCCTGTCTCTCTCCTTCAAACGACAAAAAACAAACAACAATGAAAAAGACATTATTATATAGCTTGGCAGCTTTGGTGGGACTCTCCTTCGCAAGCTGCAACGGCGACTATGACGACTGGACCACTCCTCAGGGATTTGGACAGGAGAACGCCATCACCATTCCTGGTTTCGCAGCGACAGCTGCCGGCGATGTCAACCTTGCCAACCCTGGTGAGAACGTGAAGGTTTTCAACCTCTCTGAGGCTGCTCTGCCAGAGGGAACAGAGCTCAACAAGACCCGCATGATAATCACTCCTACTGATGAGGCTGCAACATACGACCTGCCACAGATTCTGGAGGCAAACAACGATGGTACAGTGGACAGCACTGCATTGCAGACCGCTGTGGTGAAGGCTTACGGCAAGCGTCCGGCAGTTCGTCCTTTCAAGGTTCACGTATATTCTGACGTGATGGCAAACGGACAGGCTCTGCTCGTGGATGCAGGAGAAATCAATATCAACGTGACTCCAAAGGCTCCGTTCATCTCTAAGGCTTATTATCTTATCGGCGACTTCAATGACTGGACTACGGATGTGAACAAACTTGCAGGGTATAAGTTCTCTCGTTCTGACAAGGACGTTTATGAGGATCCTTTCTTCACATTCACCGTGACAACGACAAAGAACGACCAGTGCTGGAAGATTATCCCACAGGAGAATCTTGATGCCAACAACATCTGGCAGCAGGGTGTGGTCGGTACAGCCAAGGACGGTTCTACCGATGCCGAGGGTACTCTCGTTACTGATAACCCACAGGCCGGCAAGATTGCTGAGGCTGGCACATACGTCATTACGCTGAACATGATTGACTACAGCTACAGTGTGGTAAGAGCTGACTCTTATTATATGGTAGGCGGTGTGTACGGATGGAACGCAGAGTCTGCGGCTAAGGTTGCTTTCTACAACGAGAGCGGTTCTAAGGCTTCTATCACAACGCAGTGGACCGGCGACGCCAACCTGAAGATATGGAATCGTGCCAGCATCGGCAACTGGGATGTTGCATGGGGTAGCGTTTCCGACGGAGAGAAAAGCATGGAGGGTGCTCTCATTAACAGTGGCGCCAATGCTTTCGTTTGTCCTGAAAAGGGTGCTTACTATACGCTGACAATCGATATGGTGGCAAAGACCTATTCATGGACAAAGCTCGACAACCAGTCACCTGAAGCATTCAATACCGTCAGCCTTATCGGAGGCTTCAACGAATGGAAGGGTGATGTAGACATGGAGCAGACTGCACCACACAACTGGTATGTCAACCACACCTTCTCTTCAGAGACAGAGTTGAAGTTCCGTTCTAACCACGACTGGACTATCAGCTGGGGTGGAAAGACTACTTCTCTCGCCGGTATGATATATACAGCAGAGGCCAATGGTGACAATATCGTTATTCCTGCCGGAACATACGATATCTACTTCAACGACATCACACACCAGTTCATGTTCGTGAAAGCGAACTGACATGATGTATCAAATGAAAATTCTCATGTTCTGATTTGTAAAAATCAATAAATGTTTATTTAGTTATCGTCAGGGCGGACAATGGTTTCAGCGGATTCCATTGTCCGCTTTTCAATATCCCGGCAAGCCCTAACGACCGATTGGGATAAACTAAAAATCCCGTTTCCGGCAAACGAAGCTAAGCTTGAGTTTTGCAGGAAACGGGATTTTCCTTATCTTGGGTTTATCTTTTCTGTCTGTGTATTTCAGCTGACTTGCAGTATGAACTGTCATCTTGCAGATCAGAATGTTATAACAGTCAGTCTGGATCAGTTTTACTGCAAGTCACGATAACGTAGTCTTGCAGTCTGGATAACGTAGTCTTGCAGTCAGGACCTTGTTCTTAAGCCCTGATGGCCGTTTGGGCTTATGCCCATGGATTCTCCGTTGGGTAGGGGAGAGACTTAGGCTGGTTGTAAGCGATATCCTTGATGCCGAGATATTTGAATACCTCGAAGAGCGTCTTGCCGACATGTGAGAAGGCAACGGCACCATGATGAGGATATCCCTTCTGGATGAGCACGTGGCGATAGAAACGACCCATCTCGCGGATGGCGAAGATTCCGATGCCGCCGAACGAGCGTGTAGGCACGTCGAGCACCTCGCCCTCAGCGATATAAGAGCGCAGATTGCCCTCAGAGTCACACTGCAGACGATAGAATGTGATTGGGCTGGCAGCGATGTCGCCCTCCAGAGTGCCACGGGTGAAGTCGGGAGTGCCGCCGTTCTCGAGCAGACGGTTCTGGATGAGCTGATATTTGATGGCACGGGCTGAACACATCTTGCACTGAGGAGTGTTGCCGCAGTGGAAGCCCATGAAGGTGTCTGTGAGCTGGTAGTCGTATTTGCCGGTGATGTCCTCGTCGTAGATATATTTAGGCACGGAGTTGTTGATGTCGAGCAGAGTCACCGTGTCGTCAGAAGCACAGATGCCGATGAACTCTGAGAGAGCACCGTAGATGTCCACCTCGCAGGCCACAGGGATGCCACGGCTTGCCAGACGGCTGTTCACGTAGCATGGCTCAAATCCGAACTGGCTTGGGAATGCAGGCCAGCATTTGTCGGCGAATGCCACATACTGGCGAGAACCCTTGTGCTGCTCTGCCCAGTCAAGGAGAGTAAGCTCAAACTGTGCCATGCGGCGGCTCAGGTCCGGGTAATATTTGCCTTCGCCCATCTCTTCTGCCATCTCCTTGCATACGGCGTCGATGCGAGGGTCGTTCTCGTGCTCCTTGTAAGCCACGAGCAGGTCGAGCTCTGAATTCTCTTCTATCTCCACGCCCAGTTCATAGAGTCCCTTGATAGGAGCGTTGCAAGCGAAGAAATCCTGTGGACGAGGACCGAAGGTGATGATTTTCAGCCCCTTCAGACCTATGATGGTGCGTGCCACCGGCACGAAGTCTTTGATCATCTTTGCCACTTCCTCTGCCGTTCCAACCGGATACTCAGGGATATATCCCTTCAGATGGCGCATGCCCAGATTGTATGAGCAGTTGAGCATACCGCAATATGCGTCTCCACGGCCGTTTATCATGTCGCCGTCGCCTTCGGCAGCTGCCACAAACATCACCGGACCGTCAAACTCCTTTGCAATAAGTGTCTCCGGTGTTTCCGGACCGAAGTTGCCGAGGAACACCACGAGGGCGTTGCAGCCTTCTGCCTTCACTTCGGCAACGGCCTTGAGCATGTCCTGCTCATTCTCTACGGTGGTCTGGCAGTTGAAAATCTCACCTGTGTATTCTTTTACAATGTTCTCGCGACGCTGTGTTGACAGCGCGATAGGGAAACAGTCACGGCTGACGGCGATGATGCCCAGCTTGACCTGAGGAATGTTGTTGCTAACCATAATTGTATTTTTGAAATGTTTTTGTATGTATGTTTCTTTGGTAAAGATGTATGCAAAGATACATTTTATATTATATATAAAAAAGAATTCATGAAGTGTATTAATAACAATTAGCATTAATTCACTCCATGAACTGCACTTGCGGCATATCGCATGCTGTATGCCGGCTCCATCAAGCCCTAATGACCGGTTTGGGTCAAACGGTCATCATGACCATAAGATATTGTTTCAAGCCCACTCTGTCATTAGGGTCTGTTGTGGTCGGTTTATTTGCTCGACAGGTGGAGAAAACGCGTTATGCGGTGTCCCAGATCGCGTTTCTTGTTGTCGATGAATGCGTCGAGAATCCTTGTGGTCCCGTTCAGCGGCACCACGTCGTAATCGGCGATGGCGGCAGGGATAAGACAGCTGTATCCTTCTCTCACCGTCGTCTCTTCGCCTGTCTCTCTTATCCTTATCTTGAAGTCGCCCTTGATACACATCGTTATGATGAAACTGTCGTATTTCAGCAGGTTGCGGTGGAACGGCTCCGTCAGTTCAGCCACTCTTACGCTGAAGAACTGTGAATCCATGATGAGGTTGGCACGGTTGTCATCCTCTTTATATATAGTGCGATATTCGTCCTCCACATTGAAGTCGAGAGCTTCGGCAGCCAGTTCGGTGTGCAGCTCACGCGGTTTTCCGTCCAGGCCGGGTCTGTTGTAGTCGAAGATGCGGTAGGTGACGTCTGACGACTGCTGCACTTCGGCAAGCAGGATGCCGCTGCAGATGGCGTGTACTCTGCCTGCCGGCAGATAGAACACATCGCCGGCCTTCACCTCATGGCGGGCAAGCACGTCGGTTATGGTGCCGTCGGCGATACGCTTCTTGTATTCGTATTCAGAGATTTTCGATTTGAATCCGGCATATAGATAGCTGCCGGGATTGGCGTCGATGACATACCACATTTCTGTCTTTCCCGATTTGCCGTGTACTCTCTTTGCCATCTCGTCGTTGGGATGCACCTGAATGCTGAGGTCTCCTTTGGCATCGATGAGTTTCACGAGCAGTGGCATCTTGCCATCATACAGCTTGTTCACCGATTCGCCCAGGATTTCCTTCGGATGTGCGTCGATAACGGTTGTCAGTTCTTTGCCTGCCCATTCGCCGTTGCTCACGATGCTTGTGCTCGACGGTACGGCGCTCACCTCCCAGCTTTCGCCGATGGGGGTATCTTGCGGCTTGAGTCCCTTATAGGGGCAGAGCCTGTCGCCTCCCCATACCACGGTGTGCAGGTTGGGTTCGAATAATAGCGGATATAGTGTCATGTTCTTCTGTCTGTTGTTCAAAATAAGTTAATTACAAACTTGTCTATAAGATAATGCAAAGATACATTTTTTTTATTTACTCCAAAAAACAAACAGAAATATATTTGTTGATGCGTATTGAAACTTATCTCACGTTGATTATCTTGTGTGTCTGCAACGACAGTTTCCATTTGGGATGTTTCAGACAATAGTCTATCGCTCCATGCAGGTTTGCCTTGTTCAGCGTCTCGTCTTTCACGTCGCATGGTTGCAGGCGGTATTCCTTTGCTTTTACATTGGCATATTTGTCCACTCCTTCGTCGTTGCCCTCATACACCACCTTCAGCTCGTCTATCCTGTGCAGCTTCAGCGGTTTCCCTTTCGGCGAACATGTTATCCAGTCTATCTGGCAGTCTTCTGGCAGTTCGTATGTGCCGTTGGTCTCCATTGCCACATAGCATCCCTCCGCATGTAGCTTCTCTATCAGCGATGCCGTGACCTGCATCGAAGGCTCTCCGCCGGTGATGACAACGAAGCGTGCCGGAAATTGCCTCACTTCTTCAACAATCTCCTCCTCTGTCATCTCCAAGGATCTGGAGTGGTCGGTGTCGCAGAACGAACACTTGAGGTTGCAGCCGGCAAAGCGCACGAAAACGGCTGGCGTTCCCGTGTGGCGTCCTTCTCCCTGCAGACTATAGAATATCTCGTTTATCCGCATCATTCCTCCTCGTCCTTAACGTATGTCACCATATTGTTGGAACTCTCTTCCACGTCCACCTTGTAGCATTCCGGAATCTGGTCGCACACCCATTTGGCTATGTTCTCCGCCGTAGGGTTGAAAGGCAGCAGATCGTTGAAGTTGCCGTGGTCAAGATAGTCGTGTATCTTGTTCTTGATATGCTTGAAATCAATCACCATCCCCACCTCGTTCAGTTCTCTGGCCTTGCAGTATACGGTAACGATCCAGTTGTGACCATGCAGGTTGGTGCATTTGCTCTCGTAGGGCAGACTGAGTTTGTGGCAGCCTGCTATTTCCATCTTCTTTTTTACGTAATACATTTATTGTGAAGCTAATTCTGACTGCAAAGTTAGTGTAAAAATCCTAATTCCGGCATCTCCAATAGGGTGTTTAGGGCTTAAAACTCTTCAGACAAGCTTAAAAAGTCTAAATATCAGTGTTTTTGTAACAACTTTGTAATAAATGATAATTATTTTTGCATCCGCTTGAGAAGACTGGCTTGAGGATATTCCTCCCGCCTTTGTCAACTCGTCACTCGTCAACTATAAATTTTTAAATATGGAATTATCAGAAATGTTGTTTTTAGGAGGTTTTGTGGTTTTCATCGCCGCAATTCTTTTGCTTGACATGTTTGTAATCGACAAGAAGGCTCACGAGGTGTCCATCCGTGAGGCTGGCACCTGGACTGCCGTATGGATAGCCTTGGCGCTCCTGTTTTCCGTCTTCTTGTGGTTTCATGGTGATATGGTACATGGAATAGAGAATTTCAGCGATCTCCAGGCAGTGGCTTCGCGCTATGCCTCGCATCTGAAACTCAATCCCGACGATTTCGAGTCGAGTCTGCAGCAATACCGCCATTACATGACGGTGTCATATATCTCAGGTTATCTGATTGAGAAGACGCTCTCTGTAGACAACCTCTTCGTGATGATGATGATTTTCACATCCTTCGGAGTGGGGAAGAATGAATATCAGCATGTGTTGAACTGGGGAATACTCGGTGCCATCGTCTTGCGTTTCGTGTTCATATTCCTTGGCGCTGCCATAATAAGCCGTTTCGACTGGGTATTGCTCGTCTTCGGTGCGGTGCTCGTATATAGCGGCGTGAAGATGTATCTCAACCGCAACAAGAAGGAGGAGATGGATGTGGAGAAGCATCCGCTCGTGAGACTACTGTCCAAGACGGGACGTATTCACCCTCAGTTCGAGGGCGATAAGTTCTTCATCCGCCGTGCCGGACGCCTGCTGTTCACTCCGCTCTTTGTCACGGTGCTCGTGATAGAGTTCAGCGACCTTATCTTTGCCTTCGACAGCATACCGGCGGTATTCTCCGTGTCGCTCGACCCCTATGTGGTGTTCTTTTCCAACATCTTTGCCATATTGGGTCTGAGAGCCATGTTCTTCCTCCTGGCAGCGATAGCCGACAGGTTCCGCTATCTTAAGCTCGGTGTCTGCGTTCTCCTGGTGTTCATCGGTGTGAAGATGCTTATCCATGAGTTCTTTGAGATTGATGCCATATCGTCGCTCGTGTTCATTGTCAGCGTGCTGGTGGTGAGCATCGGAGCCTCGCTGGTGGTGAAGAAGCAGGCCGTGTAGCGTATTTGCAATCCATAGACTATAGGCATGCCCCCAAAGTGCTGTTCCGTATCAGGAATGTAGCCTTTGGGGGCTTTTCATTCCCATTTCCCTCGCTTAATCGGATTCTTGGATAATCTGCATCGTGGCATTGCCGACTGCATGGCCATCAACAGTGGCTTCGCCTATTATTCCCTGTCGAGCATCTTAATCACAGAATATCGTGGAGCTGAACTCGGCACTATAGCCCTGCTTGTCAATATCATTAGAGAGATGATCACTCTATTAGACGTTGGCATAGGCAAACGAAAAAGGCACGACCCCTCGCTTTCGAGAAGCCATGCCCGGAAATATATATTGAGATTTTGGAACTCAGAAGTTCACTCCGAAGTTCAGTGTCAGACATCCGTTGTGCGACGTGTCGAACTCATCGTGACAGATATTCGCCAGACCCACGTCATAGGTCAGGTCGGCATAAAACATGTCGTAGGCAACGCCGCAGCCCAAACGTAGTCCGCCGTCGAAGCGCTTGAAGCGGTCGCTCGAGAACGACGGGTCTGCTTCTCTCTCGCGATAGTTCTTTATCTTTCCGCCCACACCACATGCCAGGTATCCGCCGGCAAAAGGCTGGATGGAGAAGTGGTCGTCGATAGGGTAGGCATATTTCACAGTCAGCGGCACCTCCAGATAGTTCAGGTCGTAGGTCATCTTCTTGCCGTCGTCGAGCTTCTTCTTGCCGCCCTTCTCGGTATAGTATAGTCCCGTCTCGAAAAACACAGGAGCACGGTCAGACAACGCTATGCCCACCACGGCACCCACGTTGAGGCCCGTCTGCGCGTTGCCGCCATCAAGAGTCTTGTCATCGGAGCTCACGGTAGAAAACGACGGTCCGATGCGCAGTCCGTAGTAGTTCTCGCCGCTCTGATACAGTCCCGTGCCCGGTCGGCGGGAGTAGTCCAGATGTCCAGTTCGCTGGTTGTAATATCTGCTGTTCTTATAAGCCTGAGCCTGAGCCGTGCAGCCAATAGTCATTATCGCCAGAGCTGCCAATATAAACTTCTTCATAATAGTTGTCCTTTCTTAATACGTTCTACAATAATTTTTTCTTTCCGTTGGCAAAAGTATAGTTTTCCCTCCAACTCCACTGAGGGAATATCCCTAAAATAGAATGGGGAAAACCATATTGCTGCCAAAGGGTGGTTCCTTACATTATTGTTTTCCAATAATCCCGAATCGGTCATTACATCTTGTAATACGTAACACGTATACTTTTTTCCGGAGGAAAGTGTCATAGTATCATTTTCGAGACTTTTTCCATACCTAATCTCTTGAAAACCAGAATAATACTTCAATGATACTTTTCTTTCTTCTTTACAGAAAAGTGTCATAGAAGTGTCACAGAAGTATCATGGAAGTCTCAAAAAAATATAGTAATGCTTAACTCGTTGGCGGAATCCTGAAAATGGGAATGTGAGTATTACAACATCAACTTATTGGGCAGACGTCTGACCGCAATTCTGCCCGTCCGGGGTAAGCACGTTACCCATGATGGGCAAGCAGCGTGCCCCATTTGGGTAAGCAGTGTGCCCAATTCTGCCCCCCAATCGGTCATAAGTGCTTACTTGGATTTCGTTTTTTAGAAGAGTGGATTTTGCTTTTTAATTCGCCATAACGGGCTATTGCTCATTATAGACAGGCAAAAGATGTCTTATTGGATATTCTTTATTTCTTCTTCAGACAAACCCGATGCCTGCATGATAGTTTCTATAGGCACTCCAAGTGCCAGAAGATTGGAGGCTATTCTTTCTTTTGCCTTTTTCTCACCTTCTGCACGTCCTTCTGCACGTCCTTCTGCATATTTCTTCTTTTCCGCAGTCCGTATGGCATTCACGATGTCGCGGTATGCATTGATGCTGTCTTCATATAGTTTCAGTTCCTGTTTGTCGAACTTTGATATCTCTGCCTGTTCGAACAGACGTGTGAAAACACGCTCCTGCAGGGCTGCGGGGCGTTGCATCAGATTGGAGAGATTCTTCAACACGTACATCCACTTGTCGTACATACTTTCGAGTTCACTCTCTTTCTTATCAAACTTAGGTATCTCAACATATATATATGTGAGCTTGTCGTAGAACACCTCGTGTGTGTCCACCTCCATCAGCTTCACCTCATGGTGCCAGCGCTTTGCATTCTCAAGACCGTCGGCAAAGTTGAAGTTCAGCAAGCCAATCGTGTATACAGGATTGAGATGGAAATCCCAGTCTCCTCCACGCTGTGCCTGTTCTCTGATGGGGAACGTAGAATAATAGATGGTGCGGTCTTTGAAGAACTCCTGGTATACGTTCTGCATCTCCACGATGAATTTCTCTCCCTTGTCATTCTCGCAACGTACAACGAAGAAACCAGAACGTGATTCCGAATTTATATATGTTACTTTCTGGATATTCTGTTTGCCGTGAAATATGGTGTTCAGAAAGCTAATGAGCAATTCAGTGTTACATTCAGAACCGAAAAGGCGCTTAAAGCCGAAATCAGTATGTGGATTGATGTATTTCTCTGCCATAATGCTGCATTTATTATTCAATCAGCAAATTTACGGTATTTTTGATAATTATCCAACGGTCATGCCTGTATTTTTGCTTTTTGAAATGTTTTACTTCCAGCAATTCCTGACATACCAAGAGTGCCATATATTTACCATACACCCTGCAAAATCTTCAACTTTGTGGTGGAATCAACAGTATGAACATATATATAGGAGAAATTAGTTGTGATTTGCTCGAAATTTCCTACCTTTGTGGTAGAATCAACAACTATATGAATCTAGTGAAGAAGGGCACCCTTTAAAAGTTCACTATGATAATAAACCTACTAATATGACAGAAAAGCATTATGGAATTGAAGTAAATTTACCATTAAAATATAATGAAGGTTATTGATGAAAATTATTAATTTATTAATAGTATTATGTCTATGTGCATGTAATACTAACAAAGAAAAAGTTGAACCAGTAGATAATTTTACTGATTCTATTTCTTTAGAACCTTGTGCTACTATATTTTTACAGCCATATGAAGACTTTAGTCAAAAAGAAGCAGAGATATTAGGTAATAAGGTATTAAAGAAATTAAATAAACTGTATTATGGGTATTGGTCAATTAAAGTATTACCAAGTAGACCACTACCAATAAAAGCTTATTATAAGCCAAGACATCGTTATCTTGCAAATGTTCTCTTAAAAGATTTACCTAATAGAAGTAGTCCTATTTACATAATTGGATTAACTCATAAGGACATATCTTTTAAAATACATAATACTTCTAATTATGGAATTATGGGTTTGACTCCTCTAGGTAAAAATAAATCTATAGTATCAGATTTTAGAGCAAAAGGGGATGATTTTGTTGCGGTTATAGTACATGAATTTGGACATGGTTTTTTTGGTTTAAGACATTGTTTGGATACAAACTGTATTATGTGTGATTATCAAAAGCATAAAGGAAAACCTTTCAATTTTAATTTATGTAAAGAACATGAGGGTATACGTTAATTATATATGTATTCAAAGAAGTATATTCTACTGTTTATGATTTCTTACATTAAGGTTGTGATTTGCTCGAAATTTCCTACCTTTGTGGTAGAATCAACAACCAAAGTTACCAATGATATTTTGAGCAGCTTGTTGTGATTTGCTCGAAATTTCCTACCTTTGTGGTAGAATCAACAATCAGCCGAAGAACTCGCCGCGAAAGTGTCATGTTGTGATTTGCTCGAAATTTCCTACCTTTGTGGTAGAATCAACAATTTATTCCAAGATAAAGAACGGCAAGAAAGTGTTGTGATTTGCTCGAAATTTCCTACCTTTGTGGTAGAATCAACAATATAGTCTGTGTAAGATGCTGTGTTACAGTAGGTTACATGGATTATTAGAAAAATAAAAAATGTTGTTGAGAAAGAAGAATTCTGTATGTGTTGACGGAATTCTTCTTTTCTGTTTTTAGAGGTTTCTTAACTTATTTGACCATAGAAAGTCATTTGTGTGAGTTAATTTGTGTGTAATGCGGATAAACTTTTGTAAAAGTTCAGAATAGTTCAAGCTGCTGTCCTGGAGCATTTGGAGGTAGAGGTTTCTTACCATAAAACAAGTCGATGTTTCCGAATTGTTTGTCAGTAATGCACATTATGCCAACCTTTCCATATTCGGGAAGAAATGACTTTACGCGTTTTATATGCACCTCAGCGTTTTCCATACTTGCGCAGTGGCGCACATATATGGAAAACTGAAACATGGTGAAACCGTCGCGCTGAAGCCGCTTGCGGAACAGCATATATTCCTTCTTGTCCTTCTTGGTTTCAGTGGGAAGGTCAAAAAATACAAGAATCCACATAATACGATATTCGCTAAAACGGTCCATAACTATTTTTCCTTCTTGTCAGGCATCAAGACGTATAGGATATGCTATGCGTCTCAATTCGCCAGTGAAACATTTGTAGAGAGAAGCTGTGGTTTGCGTCACGGCAACCATCAGTGGGCTTCGTTTCCCGTTTATCACGACATCGATGGTGGGGATGCCGAGCAAACGGAACTTGACCTCCTTTGAAAGTTGCAGATCAGCGCGTCCAAATTCCTTGATTATGGAAATGATGAGTTCGTCAACATACGGGCGGTATGGCTCCATTATGTCGTCGGCAAGGCAATAGGCGTTATACCTGTTGTGATGGTGGATGCCGAGTGTTGGTAGCATGCCGCTTGACACTAATGCCCGAGCCACAACAGCTCTGAGAATGGCATAACCATAGTTTAGAAGATTGTTGGGAGGCATACCGTTTCTGTCGCGAGTGAAGTCGCTGAGATTTGGAATGTTGCTGAAAATATTCTTCCAATAATATGCAGCTGCCCTACCTTCGGCGTTTTCGGGGTCGCCGCTTCTGACATCTGCCGAGAGTCTTTCGAGAACCTTTGTGGAAACACCGGTGTATAGGGATAATACAGCTGCCTGATTGTCAATCTTGGCCTTTATGGTCTGTTGCCACAACTGTTTGCGCAGCGGCAGCGAGGAATCCAGTTGCTCACGGAAGCGCTCGTTTTGCGTAGAATTGCCATAAAGCGGCAGCATCAATCCAACAGGCATGCTATGGCTGTCGCATGTTATCACGGCACAGTTGTTTTCGAGCAATGCTTCAAGCAGTCCCTGGGTGATGGTTATGCGCTTGTTGTCGAGAATCACAATGCCTATATCCTCAATAGGCTTGGTCACTTCCGACTCCTGCTTCATACGCTCAGGAAGGTCTGGATTGCTTTCCACTTCAGGCAATTTTATAACCATTTGTCCCATGCGAAGCGATAGATAGGCAGGATTTCCGAAATAAAGTGTTTTTTTGATCATGGGCTTAGTCTTTTAAGTTGTAAAACAAAAAGCCGAATGGTTTATCGTTTTTTGATAAACTATTCGGCTGTTATTATTAACGCAATGTTATTTCTCCTATACGGTTTATTGATATAGGTATGCAGATTTCTTTAATTGTTCCGCCGTTAAGTGTTCGTTCCAATTTGTTTAATGAAAAATATTCCACTTTGTCGTAAATAGGCTTGGCTGTTGAATATGGAATAAAAAAGCATCTATTTCCTGTACAACTAACCATTTTATATATCCGCTCCTTGTCTAAAGGCTCACAGATTCTTCCTGTTTCCCTCTCTTCTTCATTTGGTACATACACCAAATCGTTTGGCGACAGCACATATTTAGGACTGGCTCCATTTTCATTTTCAGGTGCAGGCGATAACCCTCGTTTCTCTCTGTCGATGACGACATTCAGAGGTATGGAGTCGTAGGTTCTCGTGATAACGATATCTCCTGTCTTTTCGTCTATCTTTTCTTCTGCATAGATGGCGAAGAACAGGTTTGTTCCCTTGGCAGCCTCTACGTATTTCTTTTTCTTGTTGCCTTGTTGGCCAACAGCATACTTGTCCGCTTTCTCATATATGCGCACCTTGAGAATAGGTTGATGGAATTTACCATCATTTAGCACAATTATGTTGCGGTTCATCTCGTCGATGCCGTCTGGCGAAAATGCTGTTTCCGCCTTGTCGCCGTGTGCAGACAGATGGTTTAGCAGAATTTTCTGGATGGCAGTATCTGCCACTTGGGTCTTTATCTTCTTCTTGTCGAATGAAGTGTCCAATGGCTTTCTTGTGGCGAAGAAACGCTCATTGGTCTCCTTGGTGAAGTAATGGATTTTAATCTTCTTCGGGTTCACGTCGCTCCACTCATCCTTGTTGTCGCTGAAATATTGCTTTATCTTTTTCTCATTGTATTGCAATGCCATCAGTTCGACAATCTTTGATCTCAGTTCCTTGTCTGCAATGTCTTTGGTGCGCTTCATGGCTTCCTTCAGCGAGACTTCCTTGATGCGTCTGATATTGATTTCGCCAAATACGGTTTCTTTATGCATAGACTTGCGGATTGCCCATGAGTCACCCTTGGATTGAGGGGAGTATATCTTCTTGCCATCCTTAAAATGCTGGTAATAGTTGGTGGTCTTGTTGATGACACGCAGATTTTGCTTGAAGCTTACCACTATGTCTCTCAGGGTGCGTTCCACGTCTGCGGTAAATCCCTCCCAGGGCTTCTTGAATTCCTTTGCCACAGAAATCTGTTTGCGTATGCCGTCTTTTTCGATTTCTACGGACTCGTATCGACGGAGTTTCTTTGAAAGCTGGATTCTGTTGGCATTGTTCTTCGACATCGCAGCCTCGTTGTTCAGCAGGTTCACATGGTCGCGTGTGGTGCATGCTATGACGATGGCGTCCATCGCATGATGGCGGTGGTCGATGCGCTTCTTGTTAAATCCCTTCTGCAGTTCAAGAGGCATATCGGGGACTTCGTGACCCTCTTTGTTTGAAGTGGTAAACTTGTCAGTTCCCGTTATTTCATTCAGTCTTCTGAAACGAGGCAGGATGATATGGTTCCACACGTCGTTTATGCCCCAGTCCTTTTTCAGCCTGTCTGTGATGCTGCCGTTGCAGCTGATTACGTTTTTAGAGGTAGCCTCTTCCTCTCCTTCCTCCCGCACGATGTTGGAGAGAAGAGAAATGATGAGCTTGCTTATATATCTGCTGTCGTTCAGCTGTCTGTTTATGAATTCATCAGGAATGTCGTCCATAAGAAGCTTGCGCATCTTCGCTTTGTTGTTCTTGTATTGAGATTCCACATGGCGCACGTATTCCTCGGGGGAGAGGATTTCAACGGTGCCTCCCATACTGAGCGATACCTTTTCGCCCTTGTGCTGCTTGATGAATTAATATCCGAGCATGCGGTCCTTCAGCTTGTTCACCTCAGCTTCGCAGATGACTTTATTGGAGAAAGAGTCGTCGAAATAGCGCGACTGCGGTATCACGTGCTCTATTTCGTATGCAGGAGTGAAGAGCTTTGCAAGTGGAATCATCTGTCCGGTATATGGTGAGCGGTAGTTCTGCTCAAGCCATAGGATATAGCGCTTTACTTCAGACGCCGTAGGCTGCTTCTTGACATCTACTTGAGACAGCCGGCTCATGATGTCGGAAATCTCGTCGTCTATTTCGCTGCCGGCATTGCTGATTGCGCCATCCTCGTATATTCTCAAGAGTTCCTGCTGACTTGGCGAATAAGAACGCACGTTCTCTATTCCGAATTCTGGATTCATGAATTCGGTGAGAAGAAGTTTGGCACGCATGTTTGCATTTTCGTTCTCAAGCATACGGCGGTTCATCTTGCTACGCTTGTCGGCAGGATTCTTCATCTCGCGTCCCAACTCCACATGGATTTCGCTTATCTCGCCATATCTTTTCCATATATCACGTACTGTTCGCAGGGTTTCAGTGACAACCTGCTCCACTATAGGGTTGCGGAGAGAGTGCTGCTTGAAGTCGCTCAGGTATTTGTCGATGTCTTCAGGAGAAGACCATCTGCCAGAGTCTGCCCTTTCGCTGTGGCGGTCGTAAACGATATAGCACGCAAGCCAAAGTGGAAATCCTTGGAATTGAGATGCAGAAGTGAGAGACATCGCCTTTTCTCTAACGCGGTTTCGTATGTTCTCGTCATATTCTCCGTCAATTATTTTGCTGATACGTGCCTTGGTAGTCGGGGCAATGTTGTCATAGTTCCAGTATTTGCCCAACCGCATCAGTGGCAACAGCTTCTTCAAAGCCTTGGCTGAGTATGCTCCATATTCTTTCTTGTATGGCTCTATGTCGGCAAGGGCTTCTGTAAAAGCGTCGTCAAGTCCGTTTTTCGCAGCGAAACGGGCTAGTGCTTTTCTTAATTCGCCTTTGTCTTCAACAGAATAAAGAATGTGCCATAATGATTCTTCATTGCCGTTGCTTGACAGGAAATCGGCAGAAATCCCAGCCCTGTTCAGTTTAGCCAGTATCTTTCCTCTTGTCACATTGCAGGGATAACTTTTGTCTTCTACATAGTTCCATCTGTATGGATATACGCTGTCTTTGCCCTTGGGCTTCTTCATGTTGAAGAATTCTTTGAGCAATACGTCCTGCTTTATTTCCGTTTTGTCGTTGAGATAATCAAAAAGTGCTTCTCGCCTGTCATCTGTAGGCAGAAACTCATCTGTGACATCAACGTCAAGTTTCACTTTGTCGCCGACCTGCTTTTGGCGTTGGTAGATACGGAGGTTTGAGATGAACTGCCATAGTCTGAATTCCTGATATAGCGGATGCGACTTTGCTATGCACTTCACAGGTGCTTTGTGTTCCTCGCCATCTTTTGTGTAAGTCAGACTCTCGTATGGACAATTGTCTATCAAGGATTTCTTGCTTTTCAGAGGTCTTTGATAGAATATGATGTTGTCTACGAAGAGATAGGTGAAATCATTTCTTGTGGATATGGAGTTGCGATAGGCTTCGTTGCTTTGGTATAACTCTTTTATGCATTTTTCGTATAGCGCAGAGTCGGAAAGTTGCGGGATGAAGCGCTTTTGTGACTCCAATATCTTTTGCAGCTCGTTTTTGTAGTATTTGCGTTCTACTACTCTCACGAGTTTTCCCTTGATTTTCTGTTTCGGATTGTGAAGCAGCGCATTATAGATGTATTCTCCGACAGTCATGCCGGATTCGTCGATATCCTTCTCCGCTTTCTTTTTCTGTAGATTCCAGTCGTTTTCGTTTGGCATTCTGAAAGACATCTTGACGTTTCCCTCCTTGTCTTTCTTCGGATTTCCGTCTTTGTCGAATTGGGTGGTGACGATGAATTCTTTTGTCTTGCCAATCCAGTCAGGCTTTATTTCAGCAGAGCGATGATATACCATGCCGTTTTCAAGCACGATGTCAAACCATGTGCTTTTGCCTTTCTTCTCACCTGTGTCTATTACGTCAACGACCTTCTGCGCAAGATATTCCTCACATTTGCTGTTGTCGGCTTCACCTTCTTCTTCGCCGCGAAGCTGATAATAGCCTCGTTTCTGATTGAAACTGAGTATTAGCCATGCCAGTTCGAATGGTGTGACGGCTTCTCTCATGGCTTTCTTCCTGAGGTAATACAAAGTCCAGTCGTATGGCACTTTCATTCCTCTTTTTAGAAGTTCCGGTTGGACAGAACGGAACTCTTCTATCATTTCATTGAATGAATCAGCAAAGAGAAAGTGCATCTTCCCTTCGTCATCTTTCCTCCATGCTATCTTGGGCTCCTCGTCTGCATCTTTGAACTTTCCATATCTTGTGAGTGCATTTGAGAAGTGCTGTGGTAGAAATCCCATAATGTCGAGTACCCTGAACAGTCGCTCACGGCGCAACAGACAGCGTTCGCGTAGTCGGCGAACGCCCCTGTATTGCGTGCGGTCTTTAGTTTGTGATATGGTGTTTCCCTTTGCAAAATCACCAAGTACAGCTGCGTCCATAGGGATGATTCTGCTTCCTGCTCCGAGAATAAGTTTCTGGCATTCATTGTTATCATTATGTTTTTCTTGGATTACAGACCATCCGATACTGTTGGTTCCAAGATCCAGTCCTAAGATGTTCTTCATATATAAATATGTTTGATGTCATTGGTAATGTGTCTTTACGCATACAAATGTATGATTTATTATGCAGAATGCCAATTTTTATCAGGAATATTTTGGCTTTTCGTTTCTTATATCTATATTTGCATCATTATTTCGAGCAAATCACAATAAGGATTATTCCGTTGTGAAAACATTAGGTTGGCCCATCGTCCTTCAACGGTGGGCATTTTTAACTCAAATCGGTCGTCAGGGCTTGCTTGGATTTTGATTTTTAGAAGAGTGGCTTTTGTTTGGCTTTTAATGAGTAATAGCGAGCTATTGCGAATTAAAAACAAGCAAAAGACGTCTTATAAAAGACAAAAGACTGCAAGCAGTAAATATAAAAATACAATAAACGTCCTAATGACCGTTTGGGGTTTAATGTGATTACCGAAGACTGGAATATGGTTTTGGAGGTGTTTGCTACAGGAAGTGAACTTGAAGGCTATTAAGATTTATAGCAACAAATTTATCTATTGCCAATCACAGATTATGTATAAAGCAAGCCCCATACTTTTGCCTTGATAACAAAAGTATGGGGCTTGTCCTTATTTTAACCCAAATGACAGATTTGGGTTTAAGTGGTATTACTTGACCTCTATATTCCTCATCACCTTGGCCTCCTGCTCTGGAGTAGTCTTTGGAATGGTGATTGTGAGGATGCCGTTGGCAACGCCGGCACTGATCTTGTCGCGGTCTACATCATCCGGCAGAGTGTAGCTCTGCTCGTAGTTGCCATAGGCAAACTCGCGGCGCAGGTAGTGTGTGTGGCGAGACTTGTGGTTGTCTCTGTTCTCCTCCTTGTGTTCCATCTTGTTCTCTATGGCAACATGGAGAAGTCCCTCGTTGGTGACGTTAATGCGCACCCATTCCTTTTCCAGTCCAGGAACTGCCATTTCCATAATATAATCTTCGGCTGTCTCCTTCACGTTGAGTGCCGGAGCCGTAGTGTTGCGTTGCGGCATCAGCTCGGTGTCGGAAAGTGAGTCATCAAAGAAATTGTCTAACCAATTAGAATAGTTGTTTCTGCGAACCATCAACATAGTGAATACCTCCAAATTTTATTTTTCTCGTCCTCCCTTCACCATGCGGATCCGTCGGGACTTCTGATTGTTGTTTTATGTTTTTTTCTTGCCTCAAGCTTCAAGGCTTTCGGCTTTCATTAAGGCATATCGCAACATGTGTGCCAATGGCTTTGCAAGGGTTGGTGACTGACAATCTGTACGTTTCCAGACCCGTAAATATGAAAAAATGTCAGAATGGTGTCATTGTGGAGCAAGGGTTTCTCTATTTTATACATATTTAATATGTCTTTTTGTTTCGTGTTATTCTGTTTTTTCATACTTTTGCATCTATAGAACCATATATTAAAATAAACAGGGACTATGGAGAAAGAAAAGATTTCAGGAAAACTTCCTTCTGAATGTACTACGATTATCGTGGGGGAGGAACAGAGTGTGGACGGTGCGAGATATCTGTGCCGCTCAAGTGATTTCGACGCTTTGATGGCTATCAACGTGGAGGTGCACAGGGATACCGACGACGGACCGGAGGAGTTCGTGGCGCAGGACAGCAAGTTCCGCTGCAAACTGCCGAAGAAAGCACTCGGCTATACCGGTCTGCCGGACTATACATATCCGGGAGAGTGGGGCAGCGCCGGATATAACACGGCAGGAGTGGGAATGAGTTCCACAGAGACTATCTTCAGCAGCGAGAAGGCTCTTGAGGCTGACCCGTATGTGGAGGACGGACTGGCGGAGAACTGTACCTACAACATCGTTTTACCTTATGTGCATACAGCCCGCGAGGGCGTGGAGAGACTGGGAGCGCTGATTGAGGAATACGGGTCGGCGGAAGGTTTCGGCATCGGTTTTATCGATGCCAAGGAGACCTGGTATCTGGAGAATGCCGGCGGACACAGATGGCTGGCGTGCAGAATGCCAAAGGACAAGTATTTCGTGACTGGAAACCAAAGCCGCTACCGCAAGTATGACCCGGAAGACAAGGAGAATTTCCTGGCATCGGCAGATCTGATAGAGTTTGCAGAGAAAAACGGGTTGTATAATTCTGCCGACGGTGAATTTGATTTCCACGAGGCTTATTCGAGAGACGAGAAACTCGATACTACATACAACTATCCGCGCGTGTGGGGACTGCAACGGATGTTCTCGCCGGCTATAAATAACGATGTGGCGAAAAACACTTTCCCCGTGTTTGCCGAGGCTGAAAGGAAAATATCCCTTGCAGACCTGCGCAAGGCTTTCCGCTTCCACTACGACAATACCGACCACGACCCTTACCTCCACTCCAACGGTAAGGAGCCATACCGCCCGGTAAGTATCTTCCGTACTACGCAGACGCATATCATGCAGGTGCGTCCGGAGCTGCCGACGGCTATTGGCGAAGTGACATACGTGGCGTTTGGTATGGCAGACCTCAGCGTGTTTATCCCCTTCTATCAGGGAGCTACGGAGGTGGACGAGAGGTATACATATCGTGCCAATAGCGAAAGCGACGACTATTCCGCTTATTGGACCTTCCGCAAGATTGCCGCCCTGGGTATGACAGACTACAACTATTTTGCCCCGATAATCAAGAAGGCATATCTTGAACTTGAAACTGAGTTTGACGAGACGCAGCGGAAGATAGAGAAGGAATATCTCGCCACATGCAAGGAAGCTCCCGATAATGCCGTTGAGGCTCTCACGGCTGCCGGCATCGCCATGCAGAAGCGTGCATACGACTTCAGCAAGCAGCTGCTCAACACTCTATTCACCCATCTTACGAAGAAAGTGCAGGAGGAATACTTGTTTCATGGAGCGTAAAGATTGAATTGATATTTGTGATAAACCCAAAACGGTCATTAGGACGTTTTACTTTATTTTTTTATGACTGCTTGCAGTCTTTTGCTTTTTATAAGGTGTCTTTTGTCCGTTTTTAATTCGCAATAGCTCGCTATTACTCATTAAAAGCCAAACAAAATCCACTCTTCTAAAAAATCAAAATCCAAGCAAGCCCTAATGGCCGATTTGGGATAAAAGGGAGTGCCCATGGGCACTCCCTTTGTCTTCCCGATCATACGTGAACTTTTTCTGGTGGGAAAGTTTGCCCAAACAAAACCATAAGCAATGACAAGGACAACCGGCATTTCATGGATAAAGCATGGACTTGTTATTCATAAAGCATGGACTTGTTATTCATGAAACATAGACTTGCTATTCGTAAAACACAAATTTGAAATCTCTAAAGTACAGACTTGTAATTCGTAAAATATTGGCCTCGGATTCTCCCCACGCCGTGGGGAACAGAACCCCCTTATGTGGGGATGTCTTCCCCCTGGCGTGGGGGGAAATATGGGATGCCGAAAGGCATGATACTTCTATGATACATCAATGATACTTTTCTGTAAAATTTCCAGAAAAGTATCATTGGGCTAAGTCGTTAGTCTATAGTATTTTAGGGACTTGGCGGTGGCCAAGAATGATACTATGATACTTTTTTTGAGGAAAATGTTTTATGCGTGTGCGTTGTCAGTTACAGATCCTCATAGCGAGGGATGTCGCTAAGGAAGGAGTAGGAACGGTTGGTATAGTCGATTTTGCAGCAGTAGTGGCTGATGCCGTTGCTCACCACCAGGTAGTCGGCGTGGAGTAGGGTGTTGTAGGCGAAGATCTGGTTGAAGGTCTTCTGAGAGATGGCTATCGACGGCGCTTTGTATTCTATTATCATACGCGGCTTCAGATCCCTGGAATACAACACACTGTCGCAGCGCAGCTTCTTGCCGCCGATGGTCAGTTCCACCTCGTTGGCAAGGAGGGCAGTGGGGTAGCCCTTGTGGTCTGCAAGGAAATGGATGAAATGCTGGCGCACCCATTCTTCGGGAGTCAGCGCTATGAATTTCCTGCGCAATACGTCGAGGATATACTGTCTGCCATCTTGCTGGCGCGTTTTTATTTCGTAAGGAGGTAGGTTTAATCGGTTCATTTTATTAATTTTGCAATCAGAATGCGTCTTGCTGATATCGTCGCCATGACACGACAGGACGGTTGGCCCATGACGGGAGACTTCATCCTTGTGAGACGATGACCTGCAAAGGTGGCGGCTCGTGTCTATGGCATTGCAAAAGTAATGATATTTCGTGAATCTCAATATATGAGATGTCGGAAAAGAGCAGTGATTGACCATGCTTCAAAATTCCGTGTTTACGGGAATGGTATTGGCGACGAACAGTTTGATGGCATTCTTGAGAGGGTAAGGATGTTTTGTTGTTAACATTATTATACAAATAGAAAAATGTTGCAGCGAAACTGATAATGTATAAAATAGTTAAAAATATAGTATGGCTGAGAAAACAGCGACAATGACTTTTGAGAGCGTGATGTCGGATCTGAAGGCCGGCAACTACGCACCGTCGTATCTGCTGATGGGGGAGGAGGCTTACTACATCGACCAGATTGCAGACTTCATTGCGGAGCATGCGATAAAGCCCGAAGAGAGAGATTTCAACCAGCAGATAGTGTTCGGAGCCGATGTGACGGGAGCCCAGGTGGCAGACATGGCGAGGAGCTATCCCGTGATGGCAGAGCGGCAGGTGATAATAGTGAAGGAGGCGCAGAACATAAAAAACTGGGACCAGCTGGAGCGTTATCTGGAAAAACCGGCAAAGACGACTGTGCTCGTGGTGTGTTATAAAAACGGTACTATCGACGGACGGAAGAAGATCCTGACGAGATTCAAGAATGCGGGAGTAGTGTTTGAGAGCAAGAAAAAGCGAGACTACGAGCTGCCGCCATTCATTGAGGCATATCTGAAAAAGCGCACAAAGGTGACGATAGAGAACAAGGCGGCGCAGATGCTTGCCGACCATATCGGGGCAGACCTCAGCAGGCTGACGGGAGAGATTGACAAACTGCTGCTCTCGCTGGAAGAGGGAGACACGCGCATCACGCCGCAGATGGTGGAGAAGAGGATCGGCATCAGCAAAGACTTCAATGCCTTTGAACTGAGAAGCGCCATCGCAGCGAAGGATGTGGTGAAGGCGAACCTGATATTGAAATATTTTGACAGCAATCCGAAAACAGGCGGGGCGTTCGCTCTGATACCGGTGATATTCTCGTATTTCCAGAATCTCATGCTTGCCTACTACGCTCCCAACAGACAGAATGATGCCGAGGTGGCGAGATGGCTCGACCTGCGCGGACCATGGGCCGCCAAGGAGTATATGCTGGGAATGAGAAACTACAGTGGTGGGAAAGTGATGCAGATAATAGACAAAATCCGTGAGGCTGACACCAAGTGCAAGGGGCTCGACAATCCGAATACTCCCACCGGCGAGCTGCTGCAGGAGTTGATTTTCTTTATCATGCATTGAGCAGGGAACAGAGAATTTTCTGCCAGAAATGGTTACACCTTATATATATATGTCCCCTCATCACCGTTTTTCGGGTGGTGAGGGGATGCTGTTTTATGGTATCTGCACCCCGAAATGATGCGTTTTTTTACATTTTTGGTGCATATTTTGTAAAAAGAAATGATTTTCACGAACATAAATTTTATCCTTATTTCCGCTTGAAATCAGGGCTTTGCGTGATTTTTCCTATCCTGAGAATAGCATGATTTTGACATTACTTTCCCCTCGTTCGGGATCCTTTTGTTTCTGAAAAAAACGACTCTGAAAATGACTTCAAATTCAGCGTTAACAATTGTTTTGATATATCTTTGTGAAATTCAAAGATTTAAATTTTAAAACATTGAAGTTTAATTTAGTAAATGCTATTTGTATATTTGAAAACTTGAATACATTTTATTGAATCAAATTCAAATATTAACATCCGAATATTTAAATATTAAAATTCACACGAATTATTATGCAGAATAAAATAAGCCTTATAAATCACTGAAAACCAATGAGTTTTATACTTTTAAAGTAGCTGACAGGGTGAATTATACAAAATATCTTACAAAATTAATGTATATTCTCTATTTACACCCCTAAACATATATAAATAACCAAATCACAGCCAGTTAATTCCGAAAATCCCGTAAACAAAGGCTTTCCGGACGTTTAGCTTCCTAAAATTCACATTTACAAATTCAAAACCTAAAAACCTGAGTTTAAAGATTTGATTTTACGGATTTACATTTAGAAATCTAATATTTAGAAAATAAAATATATTCTACATTTGTTGTGTATTCCATTTTTTTGATTTACCTTTGTAAAGTCAAACAAAATCAGGGCTACAACCCCTATTTTTACTATAAGAGAAGAAAATGAAGGACAGAATTAGACAGCTGATGGAAGCGCAGCACATGACTCAACAGACGTTTGCAAACTTCCTCGGAATATCTCCTGCCACACTGAGTGGAATTTTTCAGGGACGTACAAAACCGACTCTGAACACCGTGGACTCTATAAAGTCGAAATTTCCGAACATCAGTCTCGACTGGCTCATGTTTGGAAAAGGAATGATGTTCGTTGACGAAGCGTCGGCGGATGACTCCTCCTCTACCCCACAGGAGAGTGGTATGGCCGGTGAGCAGATGCTCGACTTCGGTGATGCTGACGGAAATGCGGGGGCAACATCGCAGCAGAGCGCCCCGATGGGCAACGCTTTCGCTACTAACGTGAGGCAGCAGGCAAAGTCGCCCGTACACACGGACATCGTATATAAGGAGAAGGAGCGCCGGAGGATAACTGAAATAAGAGTGTTTTACGATGACCAGACGTGGGAAAGTTTCGTGCCGAAGAAGTGATTATCTCGCTCTTCTGAATAATCAGACCCCAATCACGTACTGATTATCGGTTGGGGATAATGGGCTTTTTGGCGGCTTTGCAGATAATAATGTGAGCTTATCGGTAGATATTAGGGATTTTTTGCCTAATTTTGCCGAAACTTATAAATGGAACTGATGAAAAAATACGTTTTAGACCTGATTGTTTCTTCGGTTGACCATATCAACGACAAATACGTCTTGATAAAGTTGACCCATGCGGAGAAGCTGCCCGAAATGGCACCAGGACAGTTCGTGGAGATACGCATCGACGGATCTGCAACGACATTCCTGAGACGCCCGATATCTATAAACTTCGTTGATTATCAAGCAAATGAGCTGTGGTTGCTGGTGGCTGCCATCGGTGACGGCACACGTGCCTTGGCACAGCTGAAGGCTGGTGACAAGCTGAACAGCATGTTACCTCTGGGAAACACGTTCACCATCCCTGAGAACAAGGATGCCAAGGTGTTGCTCGTCGGCGGCGGCGTGGGCGTTGCACCGCTTCTATATTTCGGTAAAGTGCTGAAAGACAATGGTATGACGCCGGTGTTCCTGCTTGGAGCTCGGTCGGCAAAAGACCTGCTGCTCCTTGATGAATACAGGAAATACGGTGAGGTGTGCATCACTACCGAAGACGGATCGGAGGGAGAGAAGGGCTTCGTGACAAACCATTCCGTGCTGCAGCGAGTGAGGTTTGACCAGATTTCTACCTGCGGACCGAAACCGATGATGGTGGCAGTGGCGAAATATGCACATTCTGAGGGTATATGTTGTGAGGCGTCGCTCGAAAACAAGATGGCATGTGGCGTGGGAGCCTGTCTGTGTTGCGTGGAAGGCACGAAGAGCGGCAACCTGTGTGTTTGTAAGGATGGTCCAGTGTTTAACGTAAATGATTTGTCATGGCAGATTTAAGGGTAAAAATAGGAAATCTGGAGCTGAAGAATCCAGTGATGACAGCTTCAGGCACATTCGGATACGGTCCGGAATATGCTGATTTCGTGGAACTTAGTGAGATAGGCGGCATTATCGTGAAGGGCACCACCCTGCATCCGAGACAAGGCAACGACTATCCGCGAATGGCAGAGACGGCATCGGGAATGCTCAACTGTGTGGGATTGCAGAACAAGGGCGTTGACTATTTCTGTGAGCACATATATCCGGAGATAAAGGATATCGACACCAATATGATAGTGAACGTAAGCGGTTCTTCGCCAGAGGATTATGCAGAATGTGCGGCAAGGATAGACGCTCTCGACAAGATTCCGGCGATAGAACTGAATATTTCCTGCCCTAACGTGAAAGACGGCGGAATGGCGTTTGGAGTGACATGCGAGGGAGCTGCCAGTGTGGTGAGAGCCGTGCGCAAGAGTTATCATAAGACGCTGATAGTCAAGCTGTCGCCGAACGTCACTGACATTACGGAGATTGCACGTGCCGTTGAGGCAGAGGGTGCCGACAGCGTGTCGCTCATCAACACCCTGATGGGAATGGCGATAGACATAGAGAAGCGCAAGCCGATGCTGAGCATCAATACCGGTGGACTGAGCGGACCGGCGGTGAAGCCTGTTGCTCTGCGCATGGTGTGGCAGGTGGCAAAGGCTGTCGGAATTCCCGTTGTGGGACTCGGCGGCATCTGCAATGCCAACGATGCCATTGAGTTTATGCTTGCCGGAGCTTCTGCAATAGAAATCGGTACGGCGAACTTCCTGGATCCTCAGGTGACGGTGAAGGTGAAGAACGGCATCAATGAATGGCTTGACAAGCATGGATGCAAATCGGTGACTGAAATCATCGGTCAGTTGGAGGCCTGATGATTGCACCGGATGCATCATTCGGTTTGACAAAAAAATCTTAGTTGATATTTTCAGCCCATCCTTTTCGAGAGATCTGGATGGGTTTATTATATCTTTTTTCTTATTTGACGTTTGCATATTTAAACACTTATTGTATTATGAAAACAAATCGAATTTGTTTGTAAGTGTTAATAAATTTCCTTTTATTGTTAACTAATGTTGCAAAATTGGCAAGGGTTTTTGTACAGAAAAATTGGGAAAAATATGGACTTTAAGAAATTCGATGGATAATTTGAAATAAACGTAGGTGTTTCTTGTCGCTTTTGTAGAAAAATATTACTTTTGTTGGAACTTAACCCCAAAGCGGCATTATACCGATTCGGGATGAATTTTACGCAAACCCATAAAAAATAATTCTATGAAGGATAAAATGCTTTTTTCTTTTGCCTTTCTGCTTGTATTGGCAATGTTCGTATCGTGTTCAAAAGATTTGGCTGATGGCGATGACGCCTTGGGTGGTGTGACACTCAGGATAAAGGCCCGTGGACAGAGCGGGGCTGCGTCGGAAATGACCGTGGCGACACCGATAAACCTGTATGTATTTGATACGGCAGGACAATGTGTGGCGTATAAATCGGTGGCTTCGGAAAAGGATGTGGCAAACTTCAAGCTTGCCGCCGGATCGTATCGAGTGTATTCCGTGGCGGGAGCAGATGCGGCAAACTATTCGTTGCCGACAAAGGAGGAGGCTACTCCGCAGTCTGTGGTGGCGTTGAAAGAAGGAATGGCACATGGCGACATAATGGCGGCAAATAGTGTGGTGGTGCTGACGGACGGCGAGGAAACTGACGTCACGCTGACGATGAACCGCAAGGTGTTTATGCTCCGCAACGTGACGATAAGCGATGTGCCGGAGAATGTGGCTGCTATAACGGCGGATGTCAGTCCTCTGTATGAGGGAATCAACGTGGCTGGAGAGTATTGCGGAGAGAATGGCGCCTATAGCGTGGTGCTGGAGAAGGGGACTGATGGAAAATGGACGAAGCAGTGTGACGCATTCCTGATGGAGAGCGTGGGGAATCCTGTAGTGACTTTCAATTTCATGACGACCGACGGCAAGGTGAAGACCTTCAGATATGTCAGCGACAAACCGCTGGCGGCAAACTACAAGGTGGATATGACCGTGAATTATCAGAGAGTGGCAGAACCGTCGCTGAAGTGCTTGATCAATGGTGTGTCGTGGGCCGGAGAGCAGACCTGGACAATCGATGTGAAGGAGAATGAGATGGGCGACAATACGGGCGGCGATGTGAAAGTGGACGAGACGGCTCCAGAGCAGGGCACGGTATATAAAGGTTGCTATGTGCTGAAGTCGGAGCAATCTGCGGTGTCTGGCAATATCACCATTGTGACCCTTTTGGCGCCGAAATCGAAAAGTTCACTCAAATTCAATGCAGATGATCAGGCCGATGTCAAGAAGGCCGTTGATGCCGGAATTGCAGAGCTGGCTGTGGAAGGAGTGGATGGATGGAGACTGCCTACGAAGGGAGAGATGGAGTATATAATGGACAACAGAGCCGATATTAATAATAATCTCAAGACATTGGATTTGGAGCTGATATTTGGTAATACGAATGGTATTTATTATTTCCTGAATACTGACAATAAGATAATGTGTATGAATGAGGTAAAGAGCTCGTTTCCTCCCAGTTCTGGTAAAGCAGGACGTAATCTCCGTCCTGTTGCCACCGTCACTTTCTTGAAAAAATGACAGATTTATCAGAGTCCTTTTCTCGCTTTGGGTTGAAGAAGCATACGTTATTTTTCGGCTGAAAGTGAGAAAAGAACGAAAAAATATGCAAAAGGAGTGGGGGGAAATCTGATAATCAAAGGAAAAATCAATTTTCTTGCAACTTTTCTCTATGAAATTTTGCAGTTTACAATAAAAGTACTACCTTTGCACTCCGAAAACGGTCGGTTCCGTAGCTCAGTTGGATTAGAGCAACGCCCTTCTAAGGCGTGGGTCTTGGGTTCGAATCCCAACGGAATCACTTGGGGAGGTTTCTAAGCCTCCCTTTTTTGTATCTGATAATCAAGTAGTTACGTTGTAAAGCGTTTAATATTAAAGGATTAGAGATAAATATAGGATTTGGACATAAAAAGGTGTATGTATACGTATTAGATATGTACGAATTGTTTGACGATTCGTCATGCACCTACCGCTGAATAGTTACGTTAGGAAAGTTTAATATTGAAAGCGCCAAAACGTCATTGTTTTTTTGTATCTTTGTAGAGTATTGTTCTTTAAAGTACTTTAGTGTATTTTTGTCCACTACACGAAACGAAAAAAGACTGGAGAAAAACTTGTCAGCAACAGAAAAAGAGAAACATCAAAAATGAACACTGATAATAAACAACTTCCAATAAAACGTGAAGACTACGAGTCGATGCTGCAACACGCCGTTGCAGTGATTGAACATGCACGACTGGAAATAGCTAAGCATATTAACGGCAATATTGCTTCCGCATATTGGGAGATTGGCAAGATGCTTCATGAGCGAAAGGTAGAAAGCGGACATGGGGATGGCGTGGTACGTCAGTTGTCCGTAGATTTGAAAGAACGCTATCCGAAGATGGGTCTTTCACCACGACAGCTTTGGAACATGAAGAAGTTTTATCTTCGTTATGCAGGGCACGATGAAAAAGTGCTACGCGCCGTAGCACTTTTGCCGTGGTCGCACAACTTGCTCATTATGAGCAAGAATAAGAATGATGAAGCTACTCTGTTTTATGCGAAAGAAACTATTGCTAAAGGTTGGAATCGCGACTTACTACTCAATGCGATTAAGCTAAATATGTACGAGTCGCAGTTGGCGACAAAGGTTGACAACAATTTCAGTCGCACGCTTCCAATGGAGCAAGCTCGATATGCCAATGAGGTGTTCAGTAGCAGTTATAACCTTGGCTTCCTTGGAGTGACAACCCCATACTGGAGCTTGAACTCGAAGACCGTCTTGTGAAGGCTATCACACGTTTCCTTATGGAGCTCGGCAATGGCTTCACGTTCATCGGCAACCAACACGTGTTGGAGTACAACGGCAAAGAGAGCAAGGTGGATATGCTTTTCTTCCACCGTGGCTTGCGCTGCCTTGTGGCTGTCGATTTGAAGATAGGTGCTTTCAAACCTGAGTATGCAGGAAAGATGAACTATTACCTTTCGTTGCTCGACCGTCTTGAAAGGGGCGAAGGTGAAAACCGCTCAATCGGCATCATCCTCTGTGCAGAGAAAGATCGTGTGGAAGTGGAGCTTGCTCTCGAAGACATGGGCAAACCGATAGGCGTGGCTGACTATCAACTGATAGTGCCAAAGAAAGAATTAGAGGAAGTCCTTACCAATGAGATTAAAAAGTTCGGTGAGGAGAAAGGTGGAAAATAGAATTGTTACGGAATATTTAGGGTTTAAGAAATACTTTTTTCTTAAAATGGGCGTTTATCTTGAAAGAAAATGCTACCTTTGCATTGCAAATGCTTCATGTTCAGCAGACAACAGGAATGTTGGCTCTTGAATCAGAGTTCACTATTTGTGATAGCTATAAAAGAACTCTTTGGTCGGCAGCGTGAAGCAGTAAGGCATTTATCTTGAATTTCAACAAACTATTGATACAAAGGAAAAATGAAAAAACACGGCGTTATGTTATTCACATTCGTTGTTCTATTTTTGACCTTGGGCTGTGATTTGGCTTATGGCCAGGAAAAAGAGGGGAATGAGAAAGAAGAGGTTACGGTGACTTTGAACTTTACAAAAGAAGGAGCATTTGGATTGAAAAAAAATAACTCAAATAATAGCCAAAGTGTACAAACCGATATTACTTTTAAAGTTCAAGATTTATCCGTCTCATTATATGGTATGATATGTTATCACGAAGGAAAAAACACTTATCTCAGATTAGACGGTAACAATAATAATAATCCTGGACAGATAAGTATTTCTGTACCAAACTCAGTTTTAATTAACTCTGTCATACTGGGTACAAACGATTATAGAATCGCCAATCTCCATGCTAAATATAAAAAAAGAGATATAAAAATTGATGTAAAAGCCAATAAAACAGCCACCGTTTCTTCTTCTCCGATAAACAGCAATAATGTTTCATTTATAGAGGAAGGGAACGATAATTCATATATCACCACCATCACCCTCACCTACACCCGCCCCAAGCTCGACGCTACGCTTGACGAGAAAGGCGAGAATGTAGAGAGCACAATTAGTGGAATCGTCGGCGAGAACAAGACGTTGGCTCTGAATCGCACATTCAACCCCTCTCAGTTGTATACCATGTGTCTGCCCTTCGACCTGAGCAAGGATATGATAACGGAGATTTTCGGCAAAGAAACGAAGGTGTATTCGTATGACGGATACCAGAACGGAGAATTGTCGTTCTCTACTGTGAAAGAGGGTGTGTTGAATGCCGGCATGCCGTTTCTGATGCGGCCCGAGTATTATGTGGAGCAGCCAACGTTTGTGGGCGTCACAGTGAAGAGCACCACCGCACAGACTGTAGGTGGCGGCGAATGGGAATTCTGCGGTACTTTTGGATCGTACGAGTTGGAGGCAGACGGCACGCAACTGTTTCTGACGGCAGGCGGTACGCTGGCGAAACCGAAGGCTGAATCCCGGAAGATGAGAGGCTTCAGATGTTATCTGCAAAAGCATACCGGAACGGTGAATGGGAGCGCCCAACTGCCCTCTGTGACCATCGACGGGGAGACGAACGCCATAAAGACCGCTGAGTATGCGGCACCAACAAGTGGTACAACCGCCTACTCGCTGTCGGGAATGAAGCTGAATGCAGGCTGCAAGACTGCAAACGGCGGGATAATGATAATAGACGGAAAGAAATTCATCACAACGAACAGATAAAATAACGCAGAAGGAGAAAGAAATATGAGTAGCAGAATTTACGTAAAACCAGATATGAAGGTAATACCATTGGAGACAGAAGGCTTGACACCGCTCTCGGCGAACGGTATGATAATAAAGGTGCCCGATGATATACCGGAGGTGGAAGCCGACAAGGCCTGTGCAAAAGACTTCGGCAGCAATATCTGGGAGACGGAATAAGAAACCTGCCCCCCCCGATTAGAACATTTTTGGCGTCAACCCTCCATGTCGCAAGAGTCCTGCCGCCAATTCAGTCAGTATATGGTTTAATCCCCAAACGCCTATCAGGCAGTTTGGGGATTAAGTCATTTATATAGGTGATTAACTGATATTCCCAAAATATCTTGGGATGGGCAAAAGAAATAAATGAGGAAGACTATGCATCCCTTTATTGTTTCATTCAATATCAAATCCCATGTCTCGCACAAGTTGCTTGACAACATTGACTTTGACGGTTGAAGCATCCTCTTTATCATAGAGAAGAAGGAAAACCACATGACCGTTTTCCACATCTGTAAAGACATTGAAAGTAATGACCCTTGCTCCACCAGATTTACCTTTGCCTTTAGCTTTGATAGCCATACGGATTTTGCGTATGTTTTTTGTAATCTCATCGCCTTGCAAAGGATTGTTCTTAATGCTTTCAAGAAACTCCTTGTAGTCTTGTTTAAAACTTGGATATTTCTTAGCGAGACGTTTTGCTTCTTTTGCGAAGTCGTCAGAAACCGATACTGTAATATTACAACTCATCGAGCAAACTATCAGCAGATTGAAGTTTACGTTTTCCAGCAATGGCTTCCTTTACCTCCGTCAAAGCGTTTCTGAGTTCTTTCATCAAGTCGCGAGGTGCGTCAATGGTATCACTTCCTTCATCTGGTAAGATGCGGAAACTGCCAGCACGCGATTTTAGGACTACGTGCTCTCCTGCTTTTGCCAAATTCAGATACTTAGTCTGATTAGTGCGAAAGTCTCTTGTGCTAACTACAACCATAATTCAATATATTTGTTTACGATGCAAAGAAAGTGCAAACCGAATGCAGAATATCAAGCTTGCTTGAATATTATGCTGAGGTGCAGCCTTTCTTATGCAAAGATACGCTTTTTATTGAAACAACAATCGAAATGGTAGCCAATTAACATTATTTGGTAGCCAATCACATATACACCTCAATCCCATTCACCTCAAATATACACACGTCTCGGAGCTGCCGGATCTTGTTGGAGTCCAGTGGCTTCATTCGTTTAGTGTATTTTAAAATAAGGCAGGTTGAGGCTTGCACAGCCTTTGTAGAAGTCATATTTAAGGGAGATAAATTGAAAAATGCTTCCATACTGTGAAAGTACGGAAGCATTTGTATGGATGAAAAGACAAAAGCCTTTATACGGATTATTTATTCTACGGTGAATGTTGTTACTTTCATTGCGTTTTTTGTGTTTTCATGATTAGGATCGCCAATGACTATACCATACTCACCTGCAGTAAGGTCTTCCAAAACTATATAGTAAGAACTCTCACCATATTTCTTGGCTTTATATTCAACACTTGAAAGGTTGTTACTCTCAGTCTTTGACAAAGTACCAGTCTCTGCCAACTGGTATCTACGCTCTTTACCTTTAACTTCAAACTTAAAAACAGAAATAAAAGAGTTAGGATCTGTCTTGTTATCTGCTGCTTTTATTATAAGACGAGTTGTTGAACCACCAACAGCTTTACTGGTTGACTTAATACCCTTAAGTGTCAATCTTGATTTTACCTTACCAATACCTGTAAGATAAAGGCTTGCTCCTGCCTTTGTTTTAATAGTACCATTCTCACGAGACAATTTAACTCCTTGGCTATCAGAAGTCAGAAGAAGTGTCTCTTCTGCACATTCCGTTCTGATTTTGGGGCAGATGCATTTCTTGAATTACATTCAATCGAAACTGCCAAGAAACACAACAAGACTCCGTTCAATGCAATTCAAGCCTTATTTGAGGCTTGAAACCCCGCCATGCCCTACCGCTATAGTTACAGCATCAAAATTTTCATAATCTCCCATAAGCCTAAAGTTTGTATTGTGAAAGTCAATATTAATCTGTCGAAGACAAATCAAGCAAGAAATCATAGATGCTGATAATCTGAATTCCATCATCATCGCTCCACGATTTTGTATGCTCACCAACGATAAGGAGTTTACGGAAAGAATCACCCACTAAGCGCAAGGAACGTTTCTCCTGCTCCATTTTGTCGGCATCAGGCATTCTCCAAGCCGATTGTATATAAATGCGTTGACTACCTTTATTGCAGACGAAATCAACTTCAAGTGTGACACGGATATTTTGTCCCTTATCGTTTCTTACCCTTTGAGCAACGTTGCCAACATCAACGAGCCAACCACGCATACGCATTTCATTATAGATGACATTCTCCATGATGTGGGTTGGCTCTGTTTGTCGGAAAGAAATGATAGAGTTGCGCAAACCGATATCTTGATAATAGTATTTTGATAGCGAGCCGATGTACTTGCGTCCTTTAATGTCATATCGCTCAGACTTCTCAATAAGGAAAGCATCTTGCATATATCCAAGATATACGGAAACCGTCTTGTCCGTGATATTCTGAACGTTGCTTACAGACTTGAAAGTGTTGGCAATATTAAGAGCATTGACAGGTGCGCCTATGCTTGAAGCCACAGTCTTTGAAAGCTCTTCAAATTCAGGTTTTAAGGTAATGTCATTACGCTCATATATGTTACGGAGATACACGGTACGATATAGCCTACGCAAGAAATCGGATTTCTTGTCATCGTCAATTTGAGTTAAGAGTTGTGGAAGTCCACCAAACATAATGTATTCAGACCACGCATCTTCCTTTGAACCAGGAAAAACAGACATAAATTCCTTGAATGACAAAGGCCAAACATGAATTTCATCACCACGCCCACGGAACTCGGTCACCACATCAGATGAAAGGAAGCGTGAATTAGAGCCTGTAACATAAACATCAGTGCCTTCAGTTACCGAGAGAGTGGAAAGAACCTCAACAAAGTCATTCACTTCCTGTACCTCGTCAATAATGATGTAGTATGTATCATCGTCTTTCATTTCCTTTTCTACCCAATCAAGTAAATAGTCAGGGTCTTTGAATGGCTTGTTCTTTCGACTCTCCATATCAATAATTATGATATGGTCTTCCTTAATACCATCATCCAACAGGTGCTGTCGGAAAAGCTTCTTTAGCAAGAAAGACTTTCCAGAACGTCTTAATCCTGTTATAATTTTAATCAATCCGTTGCCTTTAGAACGAATCAATTGGTCGATATAAGTGCTTCTGTTAACTATCATCCATTCCGAAAAAGTGGTACATGTTCCACTTTTTCGGAACAAAGGTAAACTTTTCTTTTAAAAGGAAGACTGTTTTTTTAGGAATTTGACAATTTTAGCCAAATTCGCTACACTACATATACACCTCAATTCCATTCACCTCAAATATACATACATCTCGAAGCTGCCAGATTTTGTTGGAGTCCAGCAGTTTCATTTCCAAATGGTATTGATTGCCTATGTAAGCGAAGTCACGTCCGAAAGTCATAATAATTTTTTTGATGTTACGGACAATGGCTTTCTCTATAACCCTTTCAACAACATCTTCAGGCTTATCAACTTCCATTTCATCGATACGAGCAGATACTCGTCCTTGAATATGCCAACAGCCTTACGAGCATCGTTAACCGGCATGGTCTGTAGGAAATTGTTTGCAGCAGCGCCCTGTTTCTGGTAAAACAGAAGAACCCCATGCTTCTTGGCGTGAATGTGCGGACACATATCCACCGATGCCAAAATAGAGCGACAACTGTTCACCAATTACCAATTTTGCAGCCCGGTATTGACTGCATAATATAGCATCCTTTAAAAAATGCTTCCATACTGCGAAAGTACGGAAGCATTTGTATGGATGAAAAGACAAAAGCCTTTATACGGATTATTTATTCTACGGTGAATGTTGTTACTTTCATTGCGTTTTTTGTGTTTTCATGATTAGGATCGCCAATGACTATACCATACTCACCTGCAGTAAGGTCTTCCAAAACTATATAGTAAGAACTCTCACCATATTTCTTGGCTTTATATTCAACACTTGAAAGGTTGTTACTCTCAGTCTTTGACAAAGTACCAGTCTCTGCCAACTGGTATCTACGCTCTTTACCTTTAACTTCAAACTTAAAAACAGAAATAAAAGAGTTAGGATCTGTCTTGTTATCTGCTGCTTTTATTATAAGACGAGTTGTTGAACCACCAACAGCTTTACTGGTTGACTTAATACCCTTAAGTGTCAATCTTGATTTTACCTTACCAATACCTGTAAGATAAAGGCTTGCTCCTGCCTTTGTTTTAATAGTACCATTCTCACGAGACAATTTAACTCCTTGGCTATCAGAAGTCAGAAGAAGTGTCTCTTCTGCAAACTCTGGCTCTGTTACTGTAACATTTTGTGCAATTACTCCTGTAGCAGTAAAGAAAGCCGCAATAATAATTAAAAATAGTTTCTTCATACCTATTGTTTTTTAGTTTTTGGCAAAGATATAATAAAATTCCCACAGTATCCCCCCCCCCCGAATGTTAAATATGATTAATTCCCTTAGAAGAAGTATCCTCCTGCTTGTTTTTTGTTTTTATATCCATGGTTTTTCAAATAGTCTGGCGGTGTCAGATTGTTTCCAGTTTTGGAAAAGGTCTTTGTTGCTAGTGCGTATGAAATTGACGGCATCGATGATGGACGGTATTGGGAATTCGCCAGTTCTCAGTATTGAGAACTCTATCGCACGAATAAGGTTGCTTAATTTCAGATATGCATTAGGATCGGGAGAGTTAGAAAAGTCGTTCCTGATGATATATTCCCGAAGGGTCTCCATTAAACTATCAGAGAAATAGTCATTAGCCAGTTTCTCCTCAATGATGATGATTATCTCCAGGTATTTCGCCCATATATGCTCATGATATCCGAGGTCGTGGACCACATCAAGAGTCGGGAACATAGTCCTTGCGAAGAAATAATATTGGTCGCCAGCCACCTCTTTGAGAGTGTTGGGAACGTATCTCTTCAGAGTATCTTATAGAAATACGATTTGTTTTTTATGGTCCGGAGTCGGCAGCATTGCTGTTGGCAGTAATTGCGTCGTAGTATTGCTGCTAGTTGGCATACACCATGTTTTCCACCGACCAGCTTCACTGCTTCACCCTAATGACCGATTCGGGTTAAATGGGCACGCTGCTTGCCCAACCGGGGTACGCTGCTTGCCCATCATGGGCAACGTGCTTGCCCCAGTTGGGCAGAATCTGTGTCAGACGTCTGCCCAATAAGTTCATGTCGTAATATCCATATTCCTGTTTCCAAGATTCTGCCGACACATGTAATTTCTTTCATCAGATAATTCCTGACAGTTTCAAACCATCCTGACAGTTTCAAACTATCCAGACGGTTGAAAATCATCCTGACAGTTTCAAACCATCCAGACAATTGAAAGCAACTGTCAGGTAGCTAACTGTCTGTATGCCAATGCGCTATGAAGGAAACCTGATGATCTGACAGTTTTCGCGTGATTTCAGATGATATGGCAAAATCTTTACATTTGCCGAGGTTTTGCCTGAAACGATGCCCTGAGTCCAGTGCTCGTCAGTTCAGCTTCGTCATGTGGTAGCCGAGGCGTTTCAGTTCCATCGACATGCCCATGAGATACATCTGGTGGAGGGCAGACACATAACCCTGGAAAGCCTCGGGAGTGCCGGGCTCGAGGTGCTGGTGGTAGAGCAGGTTGTATGTGCGTGAGGCACATTCGCCCACGGTCTTTGTCATCATGGCGTGGTCCTCCCCGGCGAGCAGCAATACTTTCTCGCAGATGTAGTCGTCCATGTGGTCGAAGTCGCGCTGGTCTCTCAGATATTTATACAGGTCGCCAACTTTGCTGTAGAGTTCCCAGTCGGTGTCCCAATATTTTGCTATCGCCATTCCGATGAACATCATCCATCCGAGCGATACGGTGGGGTAGGCGTTGAACTCCCTCATCCCGTCGGGCAGATAGCTCTCGCCGATCTTCTGCCACAGTTCCTCGATGTCGGGAGCCTCAGGCAGACGCTCGTCCACTTTTCCGATGGAGAGCAGGTATTGGTGGAGGTCGGTGTGGAACAGCTGTTCCAGATTCTTGATGTCTTTCTTCAATTCCATATATATATGTGTTTTTTTTTATGCTTGTGAGTAGGTGTTATACATTTGCTGAGCCAGTTGTCATGGTTAATGCAAAGGTAAGATTATATTTTCAAATATCGGCATTTATTCCGCCGATGTTCTATATTTCGGGAATTTTTGAGTAAGTTTGCATTATAAATTTATATGCGAATGAAAACACTATTTATTGCTTCTGCCCTGGCTACGACGACCGTGTGGTTCCGGCCCATTCGTTCAAGTTCGCTGCCCGTCTGCAGGAGTGTCAGGCAGGCAAGGCCCCAGTCCTGATCCGTATCGACAGCAAGGCAGGTCATGGCGGCGGCAAACCATTGTCTAAGGTGATGGAAGAGACAGCCGACATCTACGGCTTCATAATGTATAACATGGGAATGAAGATGAAATAATGGCAGATTTCGGTTTATGCCCTGATGACCGATTTGGGTTGAATGAAAGTCCTGCTGACCGATTGGGGGATAAAAAAGCAGCAAGAGAGGAAACAGATTCCAGCCCTTGCTGCCAGTGTATGTTTGGGGTTACCCTCGATTTGGGATAAATACGGTTATTGTTCTTCAGTTTCCTTCATTTCGTTTTTCGCCATGTTCTGATACATCGACGGAGTGAGACCCACCATCTTCTTGAACACGTTGATGAACGTGGTGGGCGATTTGAAGCCGACGCTTTCGGCGATACCTTTTATTGTCAGGTTGCCGTAGTTCTCCACATCGATGAGCCTTTCGCGTGCCAGCTGAATGCGGTAGGTGTTTATGAAGGCGTTGAAGTTCTTCTTGAACGAGTCGTTGATGACCTGCGACACATATTTGCTGTTCGACCCTACGAGTTCTGCAAGTCGGTCGAGTGTGAAGTCCGTGCGGCAATATTCCGTGGTTTCCTCCATCACGCTTACGATTTTTCTGGCTATTATCTTCTGTCCCTCCTCGTTCAGGTTGCTCGTGTGGTATTTTGCTGCAGCGTCGTCGGTGGCAGCAGACTTCGTTTCGGTCTTGTCGTGCTCCTGCAGTTCGGCTTGCAGTTTGCGTATCAGCGAGCTTTTCTCCTCGAGTTCGGCAGTGGTGTCCTTGTATAGCTGTTCCAGTTCCTTCTGCATGTTCAGGTTGTCCCTGTTCTGCCGGAAGAGGTTGAGATAGCTGGAGTGGAGTTTCTTCTTCTGGCGGTTCACGATTGTGAGGAAAATGCCTATTGAGAGTGTGAAGAGCAATACTATGCTGAGGGCTATCCATTGGTTGCGAATGGTGCGCGCTCTCTCCAGTTCCTTTTCGTGCAGGGCGTCAATCTCCTTGGCAGTCTTCTCCACTTCGTGCAGGAAGAGCTTGTTTTTCGCCATGTCGAATTTCCTCACGTTCTGTATGGAGTCTCTGGAACTTATGTATATCGCCCTGTATTGGCTTGCTGTCTTTATGTCGCCCTTCTTCTCATACAAGTCGGCAAGATCTTTTATTGAGGAGATGAATGCCGGTAACACATCAGTCCTCTTTGCCTCCTCGTAGCAGATACGCAGATATTTCTCCAGAGAGTCTCTGTTGCCGAGCCTCTCGTATATCAGATAAATCTCCTGATAGGCAAAGCATCTGAATCTGGCGGGCAGTTTGTGTTTCTTGGCAAAAACGGCAAGTCTTTTGTATCTCTCGGCCTGGTTGCTGAATTTGCCTTCCAGCATTTCTATGCGGCCTTTGGTGTATTCGGTCATGAAGGCGTAGGTGGCGTCTTTTCTGTCTCTCAGCCGTTCCGCTTTTTCCAGATATTTCTTTGCCTCGCTGATGTCGCTCTTGTTCGTATACATGTTTGTGAGATTCGTGAGAATCTTGTATTCCGTTATCTTGTCAGGATATTCCTTGCAGAAAGTGAGCGCCTTCTTGTAGTAGTTTATGGCTTTCTCGTAGTCCAGGTAGTAGGTGTATATGCTGCCTATCACGTTATACAACTGGGAGTTGTATTTCTTCTCCTTGCACATCTCGCTCAGTTTCACTCCCTCCACTTCCGTGTCGAAGGCTTTGGAGTATTCGGCGCGGTTCATGTATAGTATGCCGGCCTTCACATGGGCAAGGATGCAGGTCTGTTTCTCTTTCTCCGGCAGGTCTTTGTTGAACCTGTTGCATACCAGGGTGTAGAGCACGATGGCTTTATCCTCGTTGCCGGCGTTTTCCAACTTTGCCGCTGCCGCCATGATCTTCTCGCTTGGCATCTTGTCGTGCTGTTTGGCAAATGCCGAATACTTGGTGATGGCAGCCGACGAGGCGTTCGCACTCATGGGTGCAGACACGGCGATGATGATGACAGATAATACACGTAGTAAAAGATTTTTCATTTTGTTTCCGATTATAGTCTCAGAAGTCTAAGGTCATGATTGTATTCGCTTCTTCGACATTTTTAGTGTTTCCTTTTGCAAAGATACAAATTTATATCATGTCTTCAAATAAAAAATGACATTCGGATGAATGAATAATGAAGATTTCATTACCTTTGCAGACGGAAACAAAATAACAAACAAATATATTTATATGGGAGGTATCTTCGGAACAATTTCAAAGAAAAGCTGTGTGGCAGACCTGTTTTATGGCACCGACTACAACTCTCACCTCGGTACACGCCGTGGTGGTATGGCAACATTTTGCAAGGAAAAGGGCTTCGTGCGCTCTATCCATAATCTCGAAAGCTCTTATTTCCGCACCAAGTTTGAGCCTACTCTCGACCGCTTCGAGGGGGCTACATCGGGAATCGGCGTAATCAGCGACACCGACGCACAGCCGCTGATAATGAATTCTCACTTGGGAAAATTTGCCATCTGCACGGTGGCGAAGATACTCAACAAGGATGAGCTGACAAACGAGATGCTGGAGAAGAACATGCATTTCGCCGAGATGTCGTCGGGCAGCACAAACCCTACGGAGCTCGTGGCGCTGCTCATCATCCAGGGCAAGACCTTCAAGGAGGGTATAGAGAACGTGTATCGACACATCAAGGGGTCGTGCACGATGCTCCTGCTCACCGACCACGGCATCATCTGCGCCCGCGACAGCTGGGGACGCACTCCGATAATCATCGGAAAGAAGGATGGGGCATATGCGGTGTCGAGCGAATCAACCTCGTTCCCTAACCTTGATTTCGATACAGTATATAATGTAGGACCGGGAGAGATAGTGAAGCTCACCGCCGACGGTATGGAGCAGATAAGGAAACCGAACAAGAAGATGCAGGTGTGCTCGTTTCTGTGGGTGTATTACGGATTCCCCACATCTACATACGAGGGAAAGAACGTGGAGCAGGCGCGTTTCGACAATGGCTTCAACATGGCGAAGACAGACCCTGTGGAGGTGGACTGCTGCAGCGGTATTCCAGACTCTGGAACGGGAATGGCGATGGGATATGCGGCTGGCAAGAATGTGCCTTATCAGCGCTGCATAGCAAAATACACTCCTACATGGCCACGCTCCTTCACTCCGTCAAACCAAAGCATGCGTTCTCTCGTGGCAAAGATGAAGCTTATCCCGAACAAGGCGATGCTGCAGGGCAAGAAGGTGCTCTTCTGCGATGACTCCATCGTGCGCGGCACCCAGCTTCGCGATAACGTGAAGGTGCTCTTCGATCAGGCTGGTCTGAAGGAATGCCACATGCGCATTGCCTGTCCGCCGCTCGTATACGGATGTCCGTTCATCAACTTCACGTCATCGAAGAGTGATATGGAGCTTATCACCCGCCGTATGATTCAGAAGTTTGAGGGCGACCCGAACAAGAATCTCGACAAGTATGCCACCACCGACTCTCCGGAGTATAAGCGCATGGTGGACGAGATAGCAAAGGAACTGGGACTCACCACTCTGAAGTTCAATACCATCGAACAGCTCATCGAGGCTATCGGTCTGCCGAAGTGTCAGGTGTGTACCCACTGCTTCGATGGCAGCAGCCAGTTCTCGCTCGAGACATTTGCCGACGAGGATTGATTGCAGCCTCCTTCATGAATTTGATCAGACAAACGATTGTTTATAACAGCAGAAAAGCGACTCTCTTTCGGAAGTCGCTTTTTTGCTGATTATATATTTTCTCAAATGGTATTCCATAGGGATTTCAGGATTGTAGAAGTACAGCTGTTATAGATACTGTAATACAATACGTTGGAGAAAGAATAAGAAGGATGGAAGTGTGGGGAATGCTATGATGACAAGAGCGATAAACGGGGCTCGAACCCGCGACCCCCAGCTTGGGAAGCTAGTGCTCTACCAACTGAGCTATTATCGCAAATCTTTTCCCATGAGTTTATCTTATGTTTAATCGCTATGGAGCCGATACCGGGACTCGAACCCGGGACCTACGCATTACGAATGCGTTGCTCTACCAACTGAGCCATATCGGCTGATTAAACACCCGGAACAGGGCACTGTTCCGAACAAGTGGTGCAAAGGTAACAATTATTTTCTGACGAGCAAAATCTTTTGTCGCTTTTCTATTCTTTTTTTGAGTCGTCAAGAACTTTTTTCAGATATTTTCCCGTTATGCTGTTTTCGCATGCCGCCACCTCTTCAGGAGTGCCGCAGCATACGATCTGTCCGCCCTTGTTTCCGCCGTCGGGACCGAGGTCTATCACGTGGTCGGCATATTTTATCACATCCATGTTGTGTTCTATCACAATGATGCTGTGTCCACGCTTTATCAGCTGGTCAAACGAATTGAGCAGTTTCTTGATGTCGTGGAAGTGCAGACCTGTCGTCGGCTCGTCGAAGATGAACAGTGTGGGGTCAGCCTTTTCCTGTCCGATGAAATAAGCCAGTTTCACTCTCTGGTTCTCTCCGCCGGATAGGGTAGAGGAGTTCTGTCCGAGTTTGATATATCCCAGTCCGACGCTCTCCAGCGGCTTCAGTCTCTTCACGATGTCCTTCTGGTTGTTTTCCGTGAAGAATTCTATTGCTTCATTGACTGTCATGTTGAGGATGTCGTCGATGTTTTTTCCGGCAAATCTCACTTCCAGAATTTCCTTTTTGAAGCGTTTGCCGTGGCAGGCCTCACATTCCAGTTCCAGGTCGGCCATAAACTGCATCTCCACCGTGAGCACTCCCGTTCCCTTGCATTCCTCGCATCTGCCGCCCTCGGCGTTGAACGAGAAGTATTTTGAAGAGAATCCCATCTGCTCAGCCAGCGGCTGTTCGGCGAAGAGCTGGCGGATGGCGTCGTAAGCCTTGGTGTATGTCACGGGGTTCGACCTCGTGCTCTTGCCGATAGGGTTCTGGTCCACCATCTCCACGTGTTTTATCGTCTTTATGTCGCCGAATATCGATGAGTATTCCCCCGGCATGTCTGCCACTTCGTCGAGCTGTCGTTTCAGGGCAGGGAAGAGTATGCCCTTGACGAGCGAGGATTTTCCCGATCCGCTCACTCCCGTCACCACCGTCATCACGTTGAGCGGGAATTTCACTTCTATGCCCTGCAGGTTGTTCATTCTCGCTCCCTTTATGCCTATGAAGAGGTTCCAGCTGCGTCGGTTGGCAGGCACTGGTATGCGTTCCTCGCCGAGCAGATATCTGATGGTGTGGCTTTCGGGATATTTCTTTATTGTGTCGCTTGTTATCTTCTGCGGGTCGCCTTCGAACACCACTCTGCCTCCGAGTCGTCCGGCGTCAGGACCGATGTCGATTAGATGGTCGGCAGAACGTATGATGTCTTCGTCGTGTTCCACCACCACCACCGTGTTTCCCAGCGCCTGCAGGTCTTTCAGCACGCTTATCAGTCTGAAGGTGTCGCGGCTGTGCAGTCCGATGCTTGGTTCGTCGAGGATATATAGCGATCCCACCAGACTGCTTCCGAGCGATGTGGTGAGGTTGATGCGCTGGCTCTCTCCGCCGCTCAGCGTGTTAGACTGTCTGTTCAGCGTGAGGTATCCCAATCCCACTTCCACAAGGAATCCCAGTCTGTTTTTTATCTCTGTGAGCAGTCGTTTGCCCACGGCGGTATCGTGGTCGTTGAGGCTCAGTTCGTCAAACCATTTCTTCAGGTTCTCCACAGGCATGTCCACGAGGTCAGAGATGCTCATTCCCTGTATCCTGACGTAGTTTGCCTCCTTTTTCAGTCTTCTGCCGTGGCATTCCGGACATACCGTTCTGCCGCGGTATCTGCTGAGCATCACGCGGTATTGTATCTTGTACTGGTTTTCTTTCAGCATCTGGAAGAAGTCGTCGATGCTCACCCTGTCGTATTTGTCTCTGCTTTTGTCGGATGGCAGACCGTGCCACAGCCAGTCTTTGTGCTTCTGCGACAGTTTGTAGTATGGTTCGAAGATCGGGAACTTGTCTGTTGCCGCTCTTCTGATGAATTCCTTTTTCCATTCGCCCATTTTCTCTCCGTGCCAGCATTGCACGCATCCGTCGTATACGCTGAGCGATGAGTCTGGAATCACGAGTTTTTCGTCGATGCCGATCACCATTCCGAATCCCTCACACATAGGGCAAGCTCCGATGGGGGAGTGGAAAGAGAACATGCCGTCGCTCGGCTCTTCGAATGTCATGCCGTCGGCTTCGAAGCGAGTTGAGAAATCATATACTATGTTTGCCGGCATGATGGCGATTCGGCATGCCCCGTCGCCCTCGTAGAAAGCCGTCTCCACTGAGTCGGTGAGTCTCGACAGCGTGTCGTTGTCGCTTTCCCACGCTATTCGGTCTACCACTGTCCAGATGTTCTCGTCCTTTATGTTCTCGTCCAGTTTGTCGTCGTTGAGCAGGTCGTCGATACGCTGGAAGTCGCCTTTCACGAACACTCGTGTGTATCCCTGCTGCATGATCATCATGAGTTGCTGCGAGAGAGTGCGGTCGGCGATTCTCACCACCGGTGAGAGCACCACGAAGCGCGTGCCTTCAGAGAAGGTCTTCACCTTGTTTATCACGTCCTCCACGGTGTGTCGTTTCACCTCGTTGCCGCTTATCGGCGAGAAGGTGTGTCCGATGCGTGCGAAGAGCAGCCGCAGGTATTCATAAATCTCCGTGCTTGTGCCCACTGTGGAACGAGAGTTTTTGGAAATCACTTTCTGTTCTATGGCTATTGCCGGTGGCAGTCCCTTTATGTAGTCGCATTTCGGTTTGCTCATCCTTCCGAGAAACTGTCTGGCATATGCCGAGAGGCTCTCCACATATCGTCTGTGGCCTTCGGCATACAGTGTGTCGAAAGCCAGTGATGACTTGCCGGAGCCGGAGACACCGGAAATCACGATAAACTTGTTTCTTGGGATTTCCAATGATACATTCTTCAGGTTGTTCACCTGTGCGTTCTTTATATAGATGTTGCCACTCATTATCCTTGTTGTGTATAGTAAGATGTGATTTCCTGCAAAAATAACTCTATTTCTTGATATGACAAAGTGTTTGCGTGTTTTAACTCCAATTTTCGGCAAGAGGGAGTGCAGGCTTGCCGTTTTGTAGGATTGATGGCTTTGCGGATGATGGATGTTGTTTGGAATGGACAAAAGCATAAAAAGAGGGCGATCAATTGACCGCCCTCAACCAACACAAAAACTAAACTAGACTTAATTAGACAATCGGTACTTTCACAAGCACCCGCTTGTCGATTACAAATATACTGCAAATATTTGAATGCCAAAACAATAATGGCTGTTTTTTTAATCAGAATAGTTAAAAATTATAATTTTGTTGTTTTATTATACAAAAATTGGTCTAAAATCACCATTGCCGCCATTGATTCCACTATCGGAACCGCTCTTGGCAACACGCAAGCGTCGTGTCTGCCGCTTGCCTTGAAGGTGGTGGGATTGCCGTCTTTGTCGATGGTTTCCTGTTTCTGAAGCAGTGTGGCTACAGGTTTGAACGCCACCCGGAAGAATATGTCGTTGCCGTTGGAAATTCCGCCCTGTATACCTCCGCTGTTGTTAGACCGCGTCTTTATCTTTTCGTCTTCGGGATAGAAGATGTCGTTCATCTCGCTGCCGCGATGCGTCACTCCCTCGAATCCCGATCCGAACTCTATTCCCTTCACGGCGTTGATGCCGAGCATGGCATATCCGAGCATGGCGTTGAGCTTGTCGAACTCCGGTTCGCCGATGCCTATCGGACAATTCTTTATCACACACGTCACTGTGCCTCCGATGGTGTCGCCACTGCTCTTCACTTCGGCGATGAGGCTCTCCATGAGTTTCGCCTTCTCTGCGTCGGGACATCTCACGATGTTGCTCTCCACCTGTGTCAGGTCATACCTGGTGTAGTCGTTGTCGAGGGCAATGCTGCCCACCTGCGATGTGTATGCCACAACTTCCACTCCGATCTTCTTCAGGGCCAGTTTTGCCAATGCTCCTCCCACACATCTGCTTATGGTGATGCGTGCCGATGATCTGCCGCCGCCGCGATAGTCTCTTATGCCATACTTGTTATAATAGGTGAAGTCGGCATGCGATGGTCTGAACAGGTCGCGCATGTTGTCGTAGTCGGCGGAATGCTGGTTGGTGTTTCTCACGATGAAACCAATAGGGCATCCCGTAGACTTTCCCTCGAACGTGCCGCTCAGAATTTCCACTCTGTCGGCTTCGTTCCTGCTTGTTGTCACGCTGCTCTGTCCGGGCCGGCGCCTGTCGAGTTCGCTTTGGATGAAGTCGATGTCGATGTCGATGCCGGCAGGCAGACCGTCTACCACTCCTCCCACGGCTTCTCCATGGCTCTCCCCGAAAGTCGTAAGTGTGAATATGTTGCCGAAAGTGTTACGCATGTGTCTGGTGATTTGTTTCCAAACGGTCATCAGGATGTAATCCCAAAACAATGTGATATTCTACAACTGCTTGTGGTATTCCTGATGACCGTCTGGGGGATATTGTCAAATCCTTCTGATTAGTGGCAGCCGCCGCAACCGCCGTTATTGCTGCCACAGTCGCCGCCGCAGTTGCAGTCGCCTCCACATTCACCACCGCAGCCGCTGCATCCGCCACCGCTCAGATGGTTGATGATGGTCTGTATCTCCTCGTTTGTAGCCTCTCTTGCCTCAACGATAGAGCCTACGAAGTGCAGATCCTTGCCGGCCAGAGGGTGGTTGAGGTCTACTGTCACCTTGTCGTCGCCGATTTCCAGCACCTTGCCGAGGAAACGCTGTCCGTTCTCGTTCTGCAGCGGAATGATGGCATCCTTGTATATATTATCGGTGTCGAGCTTGCCGTCGATGCAGAACATCTCCTTGTCGAGGTTCAACACGCGTTCTGCCTCATGCTCTCCGTATGCCTGCTGCTTGGTGAGCGTGAAGTCGAAGTCGTTCTTCTGCTCGTCGTTGAGAGCCACGATGGTGTTCTCGAAGTCATCGAGAGCCAGTCCGAATCCGCTCAAGAACTGGAATGGCTTTTCTGCTGTTGCCTCTTCTACCATTGTCTCTGTGCCGTTCTCATTTGTATAAAGCTTGTAAGCTACGGCGAAATACATGTTTTTCTTATTTTCCATTGTCGTATATATAGTTGTTTTTTGTCTGTATGAGATGTTTTTTTGTCTGCTTCTATTTTGCAATAGCCGCTATTGTTCATTGAAAAAAATCCATTCTTCTGAAAAATCAGAATCCATGCCAGCCCTGATGACCGTTTGAGACTGATCAGGGCAATGCAGTATGCAAAGGTAATGTAAAAAAACGATTTGGCGAGAGAAATGTGTATTTATTTACATTTCCAGGCATCAGACCATAGTCGTGACACCTTGTCTTTCGTCGTTTCCTCAACTTTTCTTGTAGACAGGGTAACTTGCGAAACATTGATAATTCTTATTTAAATCGTTTTCTTGTAGCATTGTTTTTTGAAATGTATTATCTTTGCATTAGGTAATGTCAACCGATGCAGAATATCGTCCGGATGTTATGCAGAGGTGAAGCTTGCCTTTGCAAAACTTGTTTGTATACAAAATAGAATTCTATGAAAAAACTTATCATTGCATGTATGGCGCTGCTCTGTTCGATGGTGGCAGGTGCCGTGGAGATAGAACCGGGAGTGAGTCAAAAGCTCGCCGAGCAGCGGCGGGCGGCAGTCGGCAATCTGTGTTACGACCTGAAGTTCAGGATTCCCGCTTCGCGGAAAGAAAAGGTGACAGGCTCTGCCGTCATCAAGTTTACGTATAAGAAATGCGGCGACGACCTGCAACTCGATTTTCAGGGAGCCGACGGACAGTATGGCGGCGTGGTGACAGTGAACGGCAAGAAGAGGCGTGCCGAATGGCGCAGCGAGCATATCATACTGAAAGAGAGCTGGCTGAAAAACGGTGAGAATGCCGTAGACGTGGCGTTCACCAGCGGCGACAAGTCGCTCAACCGCAACGAGGACTATCTCTACACGCTTTTCGTTCCCGACCATGCCCGTTCGGTATTCCCATGTTTCGACCAGCCAGACCTCAAGGCTGTGTTCAAACTGAAACTCGATGTGCCGGAAGGGTGGGAGACGGTGTCATCGGTCACCGACCAGCTTATCCCCACATATCTTTTCTCCTTCGTGGCAGGAAAGTTCAGCGTCAAGAAGGCAGAACGCAGCGGCCGTACCATCAAGGCACTCTACCGGGAGACCGACCCCGACAAGGTGGCGCAGCTCGACAAGGTGTTCGACATTGCCGACCACTCCATAAGGTGGTTTGAAAGATATACCGGCATACCCCTCCCTTTCAGCCAATATAATATGGTGGTGCTCCCCGGATTCCAGTTCGGCGGAATGGAACATCCCGGAGCGATACAGTTCACCGACCACGAGATATTCCTCGGCAAACACCCCACACCAGAGGAGGAGCAGACACGTCTGGAGCTGATAGCCCACGAAACGGCACATATGTGGTTTGGCGACATGGTGACCATGCGCTGGTTCAATGACGTGTGGACAAAAGAGGTGTTCGCCAATTTCTTTGCGGCAAAGGTAGCCAGGGAGCAATACCCCGATGTGAACCACGACCTGAACTTCCTGCGTATGTATCAGGCGAGGGCTCTGTCAACAGACCGTACTCCCGGCACGCATCCCATACAGCAGTCTCTCGACAACCTCAACCAGGCTGGATTGCTCTATGGCAACATCATATACTGCAAGGCACCAGTCATGATGCGCAAGCTGGAGCAGCAGATGGGAGAGGAGGCGCTGAGAGACGGAATCCGCCAATATCTGCATCAGTATGCCTATGGCAATGCTACATGGGATGAGCTTATCGACATCCTCGACAGCAAAGCGCCGCAGTGTGGCATCAGGCAGTTTAGCGAGACATGGGTGAAATGTGGCGGTATGCCAACAGTGTCGGCAGAGTGGAAAGACGGCAGGCTCATTGTGAAGCAAGAAGATCCGCAGCATCGCGGACTCGTATGGCAGCAGCAGTTCAATGTGCGTCTTGATTTCGCCGATGGCAATGGGGGAGTGAGGAGCGAGTTCGTTCCCGTAGACATGCAGAGCGGCACCGTGGAGATTGAGACAGGCGGGAAACCGCAGAACGTATTGCTGAATGCTGATGGCAGAGGATACGGACTGTTCGTGCTCAACGACCGTTCCGGCAAACCGCTCATGACAGCGGATGCCGCCGACACCAAGGCACTGGAAGCACCGGCTGACGAACTGCAGCGTTTCGCCCTCGCCATGACTCTCAACGAGAACTTCCTCGCCCATAGGATAGGGGCCCGTCAGTATGCCAATACCATGAGGCAATGGATAGTGAAAGAAAATAACGCCATGATAGCCTCTCAGCTTGCCGGCTACTGGAATAATGCCATCGACAGGATGGACAGCGAAGACCGCAGCATAAACGAGAGGATGATGTGGGCAGAATACAGGCGTAACGCCATACCTTCGGTGAGACAGCGTCTCGTCCGTCTGCTTTATGCTTCATGTCAGGGTGGCGAGATAGCCGACTCCTTATATGCTGTGTGGAAAGGCAGCACCGACAAGCTGCTCAACAAGAACGACTACAACGGCATGGCTTATCGCCTGGCGATAATGATGCCCCAGAAGTGTGACGAGATATTGGCGGAGCAGCGCAAGAGACTCTCAAATGTGGATGAGTTGAGGCAGTTCGACTTTGTCAGCCGTGCCTGCACGCCAGACACAGATAAGCAGCAGGCACTGTTCCAGTCTGTCCTCAAGGCAGAGAATCGTCAGCCGGAACCTTGGACAGCATCGCTCCTCGCCTTGCTCAACGACCGCACGAGGGAACCTTTCAACAACAGGTTCATCACTCCCGGACTTGATGCTCTGATCGACGTGCAGCGCACGAGCGACATATTCTTCCCTGGCTATTGGCTCGGTTCGCTGCTCGGCGGCCATCGCAGCAGTGAGGCGGCAGTGATGGTGAAAGATTTCGTGCGTCAGCATCCAGGCTATCCTCAGAAGCTGATGAACAAGCTGAACGAGAATGCCTTCTGGCTTCTGAACAGATAATAATAGGTCCATCCATATATTCCCCCCTGGCGTGGGGAACAGAACCCCCTAATGTGGGGTTTCGTTCCCCACGCCAGGGGGGAATTTTCGGCTTATGCGGTTTACCCCGAACGAATATGCTGAATTGCGAGTACTTGGTGTTCCGAAAATGTGATGAATTGTAGCGTTCTTCAGACTGTTTGTCGGCAATGCCGGGGATGTTGGAGGTGTGTGGCGGGGGGATAAAAAAAGTTCTGAAACAAAAATTGTTTCAGAACTCCTTGAGGTACCTAGCAGAGTCGAACTGCTCTACACGGTTTTGCAGACCGTTACCTAACCGATCGGCCAAGGTACCATTGCTTGATTGCGAGTGCAAAGGTATGAATTTTATTTCGTTCCACCAAATTTTTCTTCCACTTTTATTTGAAAACTTACCGAAAAGGCTTTTTCTTCCTTCAAAATTCATTGTTTGTCGGTTTGAGACGCAGTTTCTTTATTGCATTTCGACAGTTTTGACCTGTTGCAGCAGGAGCCAGAAGCTTTGCCTTTCATTCCCTGCCGTTGCGCTTTCCGCCGAAGTTCATCAGCCAAAGGGCAGTTGGCACAATAACCAGTGCAACCGCTCTTTGGCTTGTGTGACACCGCCTGCCATATCTTATAACCTATATATATAAGCGAGGCGGCAATGATGATATATACAAAAACATATTGAGTCATATATATCGGGATTATCAAAAAATGTGCCAAATGGCAGCTGTCATGACCAGGACGATGAACTGTCAGAGCTGAAGTGGTTTACCATTCCACCTTTTCGTTCAAGATAATGCCGTCGGCAGCATCCTCGCTTGTGAATGTGTTTCCGCAGTATTGCACGCAGAGCATCAGCAGAGGTTCTGTGCCGTTGTTTCTTATCGAACGTTTGCCGGCAGGTGCTACCCTTACCACGCTACCTTCCTCCACGTTGAACACCTCGCCGTCAACTTGGAACTCTCCTTTGCCGCTGAGAAAGAAATACAGTTCTTCGTGAGTCTTGTGGGTGTGGATGAAACCTGTTTCTGTTCCAGGCGCAAACGATTGGAAGGAGAATTCTCCACCTGTAGCACCGACTGCCGATCCGCCAAACACCTTGCTGGGTATCTTCATTTCAGGGCCAAGTTCCAATACATATTCGTTTATCTCATTCAATTTGCCGAAGTCTACGGCAGTGGCATTTGCCAACTCTGCGATTTTCCTTGTCTCTTTCATTTCAGTTTGTTTTTATTATTAGTGAATGTCCTTGTTGCGAAGCTATGTAGCATAGCTCGTTTTGCGATGCAAAGATACATACTGCCAGACACTTACACAAGAAGGCACCAAAGTGTTAGATGGTTACAGAGAGGTAACCATTGCTGACAGTCAATACACTTCGTATTAGGGCATTAACCAAGATTAACTGTTTCTTTTTCAAATTGCCGATGTCAATAGTTACTTTTGTAGCCTATTAGAATACGATAATCCGAAGAACAGATGACAAAGGCCATAAAGGAAACAATATTCAACGACTGTCCCATCCGTAATGTGTTGGCGAGGATAAGCGACAAGTGGTCGTTGCTCGTGATGTATGCGCTGAATCATAATGGAGCAAAGGCTACGCGTTTCGGTGAGCTGCGGAAGCTTATTCCCGACATATCACAGAAAATGCTTACGAGCACATTGCGCACACTCGAGACCGACGGTTATGTCACACGGCAGGTGTTTGCTGAAGTTCCGCCGCGGGTGGAATATTCACTTACGGAGCGTGCCATCTCGCTGATACCGTTGATAGATTCGCTTATAGAATGGGCGCTTGACAATATGGCCGACATCTTGTCCGACAGAAACAAAAACAAATGGTATTATGAACGAAACGATAAGAACGCTTGAGACTCGTCGCAGCGTGAGAGGATTTGATCCGGAGCGCATGCCGTCAGACGAAGTGATAAAAGAGATTGTGGAAGCTGGAGAATACGCTCCCACGGGTAGAGGAATGCAGTCGCCACGCATCGTTGTGGTGACCAACAAGGCAGTGCGCGACCGCCTGTCAGAGCTCAATGCCGAGGTGATGGGCACTACGTCAGACCCATTCTATGGAGCTCCGGTGGTGTTGATAGTGCTTGCCGACAGACAGCGCCCTACGTATATGTATGACGGTTCGCTTGTGATGGGCAACCTCATGAACGCCGCCCATTCGCTTGGTGTGGGAAGCTGCTGGATACACAGAGCCAAAGAGGTGTTCGACATGGACGAGGGCAAGGAGATGCTCCGCAAGTGGGGCATAGAAGGCGACTATGAAGGTATAGGCCATGTGGCGCTCGGATATGCCGCTGCAGAACCGGCACCTGCCAAGCCGCGCAAGGACGACTATGCCGTGTGGGTGAGATAAGGATTGGAAGACACAATGCGACGTCTATGTCTAAGATAAAACTTCTGAGAGGTGAGTTCGACAGCAGATTGAAGTTGCAGCTTGCTCCTGGCATAAAAGCCGGTTTTCCGAGTCCTGCCGAGGATTATCTGCACGACAGTCTCGACTTCAACCGCGACCTGATAAAGAATCCCGAGGCAACATTCTATGCCCGCATATCCGGCGACTCGATGGTGGAAGCCGGCATCTGCGATGGAGACATTGCCGTGATAGACCGTTCGCTGCAGGCGAACGACGGGGATGTGATAGTGGCATACGTCAACGAGGAGTTCACGATGAAATATCTCGACACTACGCATCTTGCCGAGGGGTATATCGAGCTGCGGCCTGCCAATGCCGCCTATTCGCCGATACGCATCGACAACCTTGACGATTTCCGTATCTGGGGAGTCGTGGTGTGGACCATCAAACAATGGAAACGATAGAGGAATGACAAAATATTACGCCATCTGCGATTGTGACAACTGCTATGTGAGTTGTGAACGAGTGTTCCGTCCCGATCTGGAGCGGAAACCCGTCGTTGTGCTCTCAAACAACGACGGATGCGTGGTGGCGCGAAGCAAGGAGGCAAAACGGTTGGGAGTGAAGGCGGGCACGCCGTACTATCAGCTCAAACAGCTTTTCCCCGATACACATATCGAGGTGTTCTCGTCGAACTATGAACTGTATGGCGAGCTTACCGGACGTGTCATGGCAATCATCCGTGACATGGCTCCGCAGTGTTTCAGGTATTCCATTGACGAGGCTTTTGCCATTCTTGAGGGGATAGACGGAGAGCAGCTGCAGCAGTGGGGGCGTGACCTGCACGACAGGGTGTGGCGGTCGGTTGGCATTCCTGTAAGTATCGGAATCTCCACCACCAAGACTCTTGCCAAGGTGGCATCCCATTTCGCCAAGAAATATCCTGGCTATGACCACTGCTGCTTGATAGACAGTGATGAGAAACGCATTAAGGCTCTGGGTCTTTACGACGTTGGCGAAGTGTGGGGAATAGGCCGCAGGTATGCCGAAAGGCTTGAAAGGATAGGTATATCTACGGCGCTCGACTTTGCCGGACATAAGGTGGAGTGGGTTAGGATGATGTTCAAGAACATCGTCATCGAGCGTACGTGGAATGAGCTGAACGGCATAGACTGTGTGCCCGACGACTTGCCTGCCAGAAAGAAAAGCATCTGCACGAGCAGAAGCTTCGACGGGATGGTGGGCGACTTTGACACGCTACGCACTCATATTGCCAATTTTGCCGTCAGATCGGCTGAGAAACTGCGCAAGCAGCAGTCTGTGGCACAGGTAGTGGGAGTGTTCATCGACTCTAACCATTTCAGGGAAGACCTGATGCAGTATGGCAATATGGCAGACAAGACATTGCTTACGCCGACCAGCTCCACTATAGATATCGTGATGGCTGCTACCGACTGTCTGAGAAGCATCTACAGAGAGGGGATAATGTTCAAACGGGCAGGTGTGCTCCTGATGGGCGTTGTGCCGCAGGGGGCAGTGCAGCCCGACATGTTCTCTTATGATGCCAACCGGCATGGCAGGATGACGAGGATGGATTCTGCCGTAGACCATCTCAATAGAGTGGGTGGCACGGAAACCGTGATACTCAGTTCGCAGCAATATCCCGGCGGAAAGAAGTTCGCCGATGCCATACGGCATGACCATAAGAGTCCGTGTCCTACGACGCGCTGGAGCGATATAATGGTGCTGAAGTAGGCAAGCAGGCGGGTAGACAAGCAGACGAGCAGACGAGCAGACAAGCAGACAAGCAGACGAGCAGACAAGGAAATAGCTCTTGACAATTGTCGGACTATAATCCAGGTCTGCTCGTCTGCTTGTTTTCGTTGACTTGTCAACTCGTTACTTCGTCAACATGTCTATAGTATTTCTGACTCTGTCTTTGTCGGTCACGGGAATGTTCTGTTCATCGGCATCTTTTGCTCCCATGTATACGTTCTGACATATATTCTTCATCTTGCTCTTAATGCCGACCCTTGCAGAGAAATGATATTCGGATATCCCAGTGGCGTCGTATATGTCGCGGATGTTGTCCTCGTTGACGCCGCTTCCGGCAAGCAGCGTTATCCGTCCGGCAGCTTTCTCCTGCAGTTTGGCAAGCAGCGGCGTTCCGTCAATGGCTTTCGGCTGTTGTCCGGAGGTCAGTATGCGGTTGCAGCCCAATGATATGATGTCTTCAAGGGCGGTGAAAGGGTCGGCTGTGCGGTCGAAGGCGCGGTGGAAAGTCACCGACATCCCTTTGGCACACTCCATCAGACGGCGGTTCTGCTCTATGTCCACATCACCGTTTTCCGTCAGGCATCCGAATACCACACCGTCAACTCCCAGTTCGCGACACATCCTGATGTCTTCCTCCATGCGCTCCATTTCGAGCGACGAATACAGGAAGTCGCCACCTCGCGGACGGATTATGACGTGGAGCCGTGTGGATGATAGCAAGCGCCTCGCCACCTTTATTTCTCCATAGGATGGTGTGGTGCCGCCTTCCGGTATGCCGGCACACAATTCCACGCGGTCTGCGCCACCCTCTTGTGCGGCAATACAGCTCTCCACGCTGTTGGCGCAAATTTCAAATCTGAAATCTTCTCTGTTCATTTTCTTCTTCTTCTTTTCAATTCCGTTATTTGGCAGTCTCTTGCCATGCAAGCGCTGCAGTGCCGAGTATTGCCGCCGTGCCGTTTTCCAGGGTGCTTGTCAGGAATTTCGCCTTGCCGCGATACAGGCTGAGCACATATTTGTCGTAAGTCTCCTTTGCCGGTTTCAGGAGCCAGTCGCCGGCTTTTGCCACACCGCCGAAGAAGATGAAAGCCTCAGGACTGAGGAATGTGGCGAAGTTTGCGCATGCCTTTCCCAGAATCTCTCCTGTGCGGCGGAACACCATTTGTGCCAGTTTGTCGCCAGCCTCGGCAGCATTGAAAATGTCGAGTGTCGTCATCTTGTCGGCAGGGATGTTGGCAAGGCTTGACTGCGCTCCCTCTTCGGCAAGCATTTCCTTGGCAGTCATCACCACTCCCCTCGACGAGCAATACATGTCGAGGCATCCGCTTCTGCCGCATCCGCATTTCCTGCCATTGTCGAAGAACATTATCGAGTGGCCCAGTTCTCCGGCGAATCCGTCGCTGCCGTATATCAGGTTGCCGTTTGCCACGATGCCCGAACCGACACCCGTACCGAGAGTTATCTCTATGAAATCCTTCATCCCCATGGCTGCTCCATGGCTCATTTCTCCCAGAGCGGCAGCTTTGGCGTCGTTGGTTATTGCCACGGGGATTCCCGTTTTCTCGTTCAGCATCTGGCAGATGGGCACCACACCCTTTCCCCATGAGATGTTGGCGGCGTGTTCGATTGTTCCCGCATTGTAGTTGCCGCAAGGAGCTCCGATACCAATGGCTTTGATGTTTTCGATGCCTCCCGCCACTGAAGACAGTTCGGATATCACTTCCGCAGCATCCTCTACGAAAGCCGTTGCCAGAGTATACTCCTGTGTGAGGAGCGATCCTGTTGCCTTTATCTCATAGTTCTCGTCCACTAGGCCGAACACGGCATTGGTGCCTCCGAGGTCCAGTCCGATGACATATTTATTCTCTTTCATGATTATTTCTTCGTTATGTTATTGTTTGGCGTGTTCTTCGATGCTGGTGAGACAATCTGCCAGCATAGGAGAAAGCGCCATCCTGTATTATCGTTTTGAACCCTTTATTGCATAGAATGAGATGTATGCCATAGAGAGCAGCGGCACGATGTATGACACCATATATGAATAATGGTCAGCGATATAGTTCTGTATCAGCGGCATTATGCCACCGCCGACTACCATCATCATGAATATTCCGGAACCGAGGGCGGTGTATTTTCCAAGTCCCTCAACTGAGAGGTTGAAGATGCACGACCACATCACCGATGTGCACAGTCCGCAAGCCACGAGAAGCAGTGCAGCTACAGGCAGATGGTATATTGCCACGCTTGAGCCGGTGAATACAGGCATCTCCACATGGCAGCTCTTTCCGAGAATTATCGCTCCGAGCATCAATGCTATTGCCAGTAGAGATGTTGCGGTGAGCATTGCCTTGCTCGACACCTTGTCGGCTATGAGTCCTGCGGAGAATCTTCCTACGAGCATCAGGAACCAGTATGTGGCAGCCACAAAGCCAGCCACGGCTGTAGCCTTGGCAAGTCCGGTGCCGCCGCCGGCAGCTGTGGTGTCAGAGATATAGAAGAACAGGGTTCCGGGGATTCCAACTTCCAGTCCGACATACAGGAAAATGGCAATCGCTCCAAGCTTGAAGTTTGAGAAATCCCAAGGCGAGTGTGCCAGTTTCTCTTCCGGTTTGTGTTCCGGATTGTTGATCTTTATAAAATACAATATGCAGAATGCTGCTGCGAATACCGCCATTGCGATGAAGAGCACCACATTCACGTTGGCAATCTTGGTATCCTTTGTCACTTCTCCAATCAAGCTGCCCACGAGCATCGGCGTGAGCGTTCCGGAGAGAGAGTTCAGTGTTCCTCCGATGAGGTTCAGCTGGTTGCCTCTGTTGCCGCCGCCGAGCAGATTGATCATCGGGTTTACCACGGTGTTGAGCATGCAGACCGAAAAGCCGCATACGAAAGCACCGAGCAGATATATCGAGAATCCGAGTTCTGCCGATGAGCATGTGCCGGAGAGGAACTGCAGTACCAGACCGGCGATACCTGTTGCCACACCTGTCATGGCAGTGTTCTTGTAGCCGATTTTGGCAAGCATCTTTCCTGATGGAATTCCCATGAAGAGGTATGCCAGGAAGTTCATGGCGTTGCCGAGCATACCGATGGTGTTGGCATTTTCGCCTCCGGCAAATGTGTTCTTCCAGATCACACCAACAGGTGCTGCAAGGTTTGTTACGAACGAAATCATTGCAAACAGGAACATCATCGTTATTATTGCCACGATGTTCCCCTTTGAACTTGTAGTAGTTTTCATATCTTTCAACTCTTTAATTATTTAGGGTGTTATGTTATTAGTCAATATTGTGGCAAAATTACTAAAATCAAATCAAATAAAGGTGGAAGAGGGGATAAATCTACAAGATATATGAGAAATAAAGGAGTGTGAGTAGTTGATTGTCGGTATTTACAAAATGATATTTCAAATATGTTAAGAAAAGATATGTGTAAGTAAAGGTGTTTTGATATATGTCAAAATATTCTCTGTTAACGCAAACAGAAACTCAAATAGTTTGTTTGTTGTTGCAGGTTTGTCTATCTTTGCAGCGTGAAAAAGACAAAGTTGCATGCTTTGGTCTCGACACATGGTAAAATATACCAAACATATATTAAGGTAAAAAGTTAAGGATAACCGGTGTAGGTGATTCGTGAGAATAGTACCGTAGCCATTTTAGTAATTAATTTAAAATTTAGGAATTATGAAAAGATTGTTTTTAACTGTTATGGCAGTGCTCAGCATGACCATGACATTTGCGGAGAACGAGGAGTTGAACACGACAAACACAGCCAATGCCTACAAGATGACTGTAAACTACAGCAGATTGGCTGATGCGCTTTGCTTGTCGATCGATCAGTTGGAAGCCGTGCAAGACATCCACTCAGAATTCTGTGCCGATATGATGAATGCCGGCAATGCTAATGCAGATGAGCGTAAGCCGATGGTTGAGAAGGCGTTGCAGAAGGATCTGAAGCACATGCGCTATGTGCTCACCGAGAATCAGTATCGCAAGTATCTGATGCTCCTGAACGTGACGATCAGCAATCGTGGACTTGAAAAGTAGTTTTGATAAATATTTGGCTCAAGGGTACTGTCAATACAATATTGGCAGTACCCTTTGCGTTTCATTATGGTGGAACGCAAAAGGTATATTCAAGTTCGCATTGATAGGATAGACCCCAATCGGCCATTATTCCGTTTAATGCCTTTTTTGTTAGTATTTCTATTTGTTATTTGGTCAGTGTCGTTTGATTCGTATTTACCGAAACTTTTCTTTTCTTAAGAATCCACTTGCCTGTTCTGATAAAACATTCAATGTCATATTCTGTATATCCTTCATATTCGCTCCATATGTTTGAATATGTGTCATATTCCTTTTCTTTTCCAACCGTAATCGAAACCTTATAGGCAAGATATTGCAGGAATTTGATGAAATCGTCAGTGTATTTGAAGTAATATATGCCGTCTGTATCTCTACTATTCCAATATAAGGAGAAATCACGGTAATTCATTATTCTTCCGTTTTTTTCGTTTTTTATCCGTAAAGTAATTTCAGAATTTGAATCGATTTCCCATATCTGCGGCCTACGGTAACGATACTTGTATATTTTCTTTTTCCTTGCCAAAATTTGACTTAGTTCTGTTTTTATATACTTCATTTCAATATCGTTAAATGCACATTTTATAGTATCATTACCAGTCTCTATATATTTTTCTTGTGTAGCATCAAAAAAGCCATGAGATTTCACACAATATATATCTATACCTTTATTTGAATGGTTCATTTCCATAAAGGCACAGTTCCAGTAAGGTGGAAAGAAAATAATTTTAATGTTTTTTTCTGCCTTGCATGGCAAAAATATACTTATTAAAGTAATGATTAATAAATATATCTTAACTGAGTCATTATTTTTGTTATTTTTCATTGTCGTTATAATGTTTTAATTTTTCGTCCATTTTCTTTTTGTATCTGTCTGTAGTTTTCTTCCAGTACGGATTAAAGAATTCATCCTTAACCAACTCATAAACTTTGTGATGGTCAGGTCTTTTCTTATAACTTCCGTATTTCTTGATACCATGCCCGTACCATTCATGTATTATCAGTGACGAGAACAGGTTTTCGACAGTCGTTTCATATTCTTCGATGTATGTTCCATTTCCTGTTAAGATAGGAGGTCAATCGGGGTGTTTGCCAATTCGAATATTTTGGATTTTGCCATAATGAATGTGCCATTTAAATTTCAATGTCTGTAATTGTATTCATACATTTTCAGAGTCTGCCATTTATTGTTGCCATACAGCAGACTTTTATCTATCAAATGGTTGCTGTTGTCATATATATAGCTATATCGCAATCCTTCCTTTGTCGTCTCTTCAAAAAGGAGGTCACTACCTAGATAGTTGAAAAATCTCATGTGCATATTGGTAAGTTTGTCCCTCTTGTTGTAGATCAATCCAGTGGCATTGTAATATTCACATTGTGATATATAATAGGCAAGCCTTTCTCCGACGGCATCACAAAGTTGTTCAAGGGTGGCGTCTTCAACGAATAGCTGTACATGTGTACCATCGTCACTAAAAATCTGTACGTATGGGGTTCCTTTCGTTACGAATTCAATAGGGTTGCCGAACTTATCGGTTTTGGTCACTTCATATTCTATATTGTCCGTACCTCCATTGTATATCCTGAGATATTGCCATACGAACGGCACTCCATACACGTTGGTTCCATACCGGTAGGCATATTTGTCAGACATCCCGTTTGCTGTAAAACTTTCTTCCAGAATAGCCGACTTTATTCCATGACCGGCAAATGGTTCCGTTCCAGGTTTGTCACATGAATATGTATAGGAGCGTATTGCCTTTTCTATTTCGTTGTTGGGGTTTACGGTAGTCTCTGTGCTTAACAGATTGCTGCTATTGTATGTAAAGTATTTATCTGTTTGGTATGTCTTACCGTTGTCGTACAGTTCCTTGGTTGTCATTTTTGAGCAGAGATAACTGTATCTTGGAGTTTTTGTCAGCCAGCCAAGCAGTCCGACAACAGTAGAAGTTGGGCTTCGGTACATGATTATAGCCTGTTGCGTTGCCGTATTTATGTCGGTTTTATTCGTCTTTGAATATCTGTATGATGTTTCTTCCGTCTTGTTTCCGTTAGCATCAAAAACTTCTTCTGATAGAATTTTTCCCCTCTCCGCCGACTTGCATGTGAACGGCAGGCACGAATAGACTTTATCGCTGGTCACATTGCTTCCCCAAGCCTTGTCATCAAGATGGGAAACACCGTTGATGTCCGTACCGAAGTTTGTAAATTGAAATTTCTTGTATCCGAGAGAATTTCCTAATGAATCCACATCCTCGGTGATTACCGTGGAATAACCGACGTCTGGCGTATTCATAGAGGTGGTATTCGACAGGAAGCCTCCGGCAGACATAAGATTCAGACGTAGACCAAGACTTTGGATGTTATATTCGATTGAAAATAGCATTTCTCCTTTTGATATTCCACTGCTTTTTGTTTCTTTGTAGTCTTTCGTATATTTGTAACGCTTACTGCTTATGATCGAGCCGTCATAATCTCTGTTCGTGACAGAACGTAGTCGTAGTCCTCCTGAAATACTATTTGGGCATTCATTAACGGCAGTATGGTCATTGCTTACTTTCGCCCCGTATTCGTTGAGTTCGTATTCAAACTCTGATTTTCCGCCTGTCGGGTATGTTATTGATTTCAGAGTCTCGGCTTTTGTAAACTCAAGTTTAGGACTTGATAGAGAAAAAGAAGGGTAGTCGGAGATTTTTTCGATTTTACCGTTGTAATATCCCCATGAGTCATAGCATGATTCTTCGTAATTCTTGTTAAATGTAATGTCGTTGTTGTATTCAAAGCTGTAATGCTGCATACTGTAGTCATCATCTGATTCATCGAACGGAGGTATATACTCATTCTCTATCGCTTTGTTGTCAATTATTCCTCTACGGAATACGATGCTGTCCAGTTTTTCCCTGCCGATTCCTTTCTGATACGAAAAATAAACACTCTTGTCAAAATTCCTGTCACTGATGTGTATACCTCTCAAGGACTTTCTACAGAGTGCGTTAATTATACTGCCATAGTCGGTTTTTGTAGGAACGCGCGGTATGAATGTCATGAATTGTTTTGCGGTACTTTCTTTTGAGTACAAAAAGGCATCCATACGGTCTGCACTTTTCTTGTCGTTCCACCATAAAGCCCCCATATAAAATTTGTATCCGTAGTCATTGTCCCGTTTGTACACGAAGTCCACATTGGTGTCGCCTGTACTTATCTTGCTCAGCAATGTAGAAAAATGCAGGAATCCTATATACCCGGCACGTCCGTTATTTAGGTATACAGAATTGCCGTAAAGAACTGATTTCTGCGGGCAATATCTGATGTCGCTGCGCAGCTCTCTGACATCGTATGTGAAATCTGCTATTCTGTTGTCCGTCGTCGTTATCCTTGTCAGTTTCCATGTTGATGGTATCAGTTCGCTGTTGTTGCGGTTGTAATATGAAATGCAGTATTCCGTTGCTGTTCCTCCTCCGAAATCATATCTTGTGCCGTCAGGGGTTACAAGGGAGAATTTGTCGAAAAACCTGTAGTCGTCGTCCTGGTATTCCCAACCACTGTCGTAAATTCTCAATTCTGGGTATTTTAGAAATCCGTTGCCTTCGTCGAATTCAACTTTTATGTCATAATCGGACACGACTTGCCAACCGTCTTCCGTATAATAGAAGTTTCCTTTATAACCGCAGAAATCAAAAGAGAACTCGTCGGCACTGAGTTCATACCACTTTTCTCCGGCGTTCATTCCTGTCATATTCTCTGTATGTCTGGCGAAACTTTCTTCTGTTATGCCCCGCATCTTTTCGGCATGGTCGTAGAATCCGTGTGCAATGCTGTCGCTGCTCATGCGCTCGTCTTTCACTCCCCTTACGGTACGCGTGATGTATCCTCCGGCAGAAAGATTCCAACCGAGTCCCAATGGACCTCCTTGGTTTTCTGGTTTAACTGAAGACAGGCTGTATGTGGCGGTTATCGGTACAGACACATTGCCGAGGTTAATGCTGTATAGTGGTATAGAAATTTCCGGTTGACCGGTAAACAGTCCGACCGGTATCTCTCCGAACGTGCCCAGGTTGGCAATTTCGGGCGAGGGGGTGTTGCGTACGGGGGTGAGTTGTGCGAAGGCCGAATAGGGTAGTAGTAAGAGTGTAATTGCTATCGTCGCTTTCATAAAAACGTAGATTATTTTTGTTAGTATTTCTATCTGTTACTCGGTCAGTGTCGTTTGATTCGTATTTTCCGAAACTTTTCTTTTCTTAAGAATCCACTTGCCTGTTCTGATAAAACATTCAATGTCATATTCTGTATATCCTTCATATTCGCTCCATATGTTTGAATATGTGTCATATTCCTTTTCTTTTCCAACCGTAATCGAAACCTTATAGGCAAGATATTGCAGGAATTTGATGAAATCGTCAGTGTATTTGAAGTAATATATGCCGTCTGTATCTCTACTATTCCAATATAAGGAGAAATCACGGTAATTCATTATTCTTCCGTTTTTTTCGTTTTTTATCCGTAAAGTAATTTCAGAATTTGAATCGATTTCCCATATCTGCGGCCTACGGTAACGATACTTGTATATTTTCTTTTTCCTTGCCAAAATTTGACTTAGTTCTGTTTTTATATACTTCATTTCAATATCGTTAAATGCACATTTTATAGTATCATTACCAGTCTCTATATATTTTTCTTGTGTAGCATCAAAAAAGCCATGAGATTTCACACAATATATATCTATACCTTTATTTGAATGATTCATTTCCATAACGGCACAGTTCCAGTAAGGTGGAAAGAAAATAATTTTAATGTTTTTTTCTGCCTTGCATGGCAAAAATATACTTATTAAAGTAATGATTAATAAATATATCTTAACTGAGTTATTATTTATATTTTTTTTCATATTTGTTGTAAAGCTTTAATTTTTCGTCCATTTTCTTTTTGTATCTGTCTGTAGTTTTCTTCCAGTACGGATTAAAGGATTCATTCTTAACCAACTCATAAACTTTGTGATGGTCAGGTCTTTTCTTCTTACTTCCGTATTTCTTGATACCATGCCCGTACCATTCATGTATTATCAGTGACGAGAACAGGTTTTCGACAGTCGTTTCATATTCTTTGATGTATGTTCCATCTCCTGTTATGACGGGAGGGTCAACAGGAAGTGTTTGCCAATTTGAACTTTCTGAAATTTTACCATAATGAATGCCGCCGCCATTAAGCTTGGATGTATTGAATACATATCCTCCTATTTTCAACCCGTTGAAGTGCATAATGACGCTTGTCCATATTCTTGATTTTGCTTCACCGGAAAGAATGTCAGACTTCTGATCATAAGTAAAAACACTCATATTGTTCCCTGCATCCAGTAAATATTGCTCGTCATAACATGCGAAAAGCAAGTCGGGATTGGCTTTCCCCGTATAAATAAGAACATCTCCACAGAAACCTTCAAAACTGTCCCCTAAGTATTTACCTTCTATACTATAAACAGGACTGCTCCCGTCCGGGTCTATATATTTCAGCGGATTGTTGTTGCAGAAAGCGTATGGTGAAATCCAAGGGTACTTTTCTTCGAGTGGGTCTTTCGTATTCCACCTGCCAATAGCGGCGTCATACCAACGCTCCCCGTAGAAGTACCAGTCGAGTCCGCACATTCTGTCGAGTTCCTTCCCACTGAACCTGTATCTCTGTCCGTTTAGCTCCGTGCTCTCGGCAAAGAGTCCCCCGTAGGGATAGTAATGGTTCACCTGCACCGCCTTTCCTTCCTCATCTGCCACGACCCTTACGTTTCCCTGTGAGTCCGTTATATAGTGACGTTCTTGCAAAGGACCTTTCGGGCATGCGATTTCCACGTACCCGCCGTCGAACATTACCTTGCTGAGCAAACCGTTGTCGTAGATGCAGTTTCCGGCAAACGAAAGCCGTGAGGACATCCTCAACGTGGCACGTTGTGTGCTGACCTCCTCGCTTGCCGTCCCTATGCCTTTCGGATGTGTCACTCCGCTGTTCCCGATGTCTATTCCTGGCGGCAAAACGGTGTTGCCTAATATTTGCGCGTCGAATATATACATGGAGCCTAGCTTATTTCCGTCAGCGTCATAAATGTATGCGATGCTTTCGCCTGTCTTGAAATCCAGTTTTTCGGGCATATTCATCACATTGTATGAGATATGGTCAATCCCCTTGTACATATCCTTCGTCAGATTGCCGTTCGCATCGTAAGCGTATGGCTCCGTTATTCCGTTTTGCTGCCGGAACTGGAACGCTCCGTTCACCTTTGAGTCAACGCCGAAGTCAATCACCCTTGCCAACCTGTTGCCATCATGCTCCATTCCAAGTTCGTCAACGGTTTCGAACTTCCCGTTTCCGGCGTACCCGTCTCTGCTGATGCGTGTTATGTTTCCGCCCGAGTCGTATTCGTATGCCGTTCCGTACTTTTCCGCTCTATTCCCATTTTCGAAGTATGCAGCTTCCGTCAGTCGGTCCGCCCCGTCATAGTAATATGCATACCCCCGTTGCAGTAGAATGTCGTCAGCCGCCCTCCATGTCATGGCAGACACGTTTCCGTTGTATGCAGGCAAGTGTCTCATTGGCGCTGAATCTTCGTAATATAGTTCCTCAGAGAATAACGTGGCGTCAAGCTCTTTTATTGCACCCATGATGTTGTATTTGTATTTCGTCCTCAGTATTTTCCCCGAAGTGGTCGTTGTCGCCTCATCTGCCTTTCGTCCTAGAGCATCGTATCCTATTTCTTTAACAGGTCCAGTCACCCTCTTCCCGTCATATTCGAAAGAGAATCTTTCAGTCTTTATGCGCGCCGCATTGTCATACGTGTAGTCGTATTCCTCAGATGCAACCTTCCCATTTTGCATTAGATGCTTTACTCTGCGCACAGCCACCTGCGCTCCGTCCGTATATGCAAAGCTCTCCACATCTGTTCCTCCCGTGACATTGGTTTCTACGGTCTGCAAAGGCAGACACCGCTCGTCATAATAGAACGCCGATGCGATGAAAGCTCCTTCATTGCCCCCTACGACCGCCTTCCGACATCCAGTGAGCCTTGAAACGGGGTTAGGCATATAGTCAGTCCCCGTCTCTTCCTCCCGGTATGTAAGCAAGTCGCCGTAGAGTTCGAGAAACCCGTATCCGTCGTAGTAATTCACTTTCAGCAGTGAAGGGGAGTCAATGGCTATGCCCTCAACGTCATATCCTCCGAAAGGTGTATTTTTTAGTCTGTCCGCCAGCCTGCACGAAACAATGTTTCTGCTCCAATCCGTGTCACCGATGCCGTTACTACAAGTTCCGACAATACACTCTCTTCCGTGTTTGTCATAAATGTGGAACTTGCAGATACCAGTTTCATCCATGTTGGCGTCTTGTTCCATAACGAGCCTGTCAGCGGCATCATAGCGGAACCTTTTCCATCCGCTCCCCGGCGTTTTACTAGCCGAAATCCTGTGCCTGCCGTCATATACATACAGATATGCGTATTTTTCCACGTTCTCCTTGTCAATGCCTTCTTCCATGAGTTTCGGCGTGAGCACGGCAACGGTTTCTCCCATACCGTTTCTCAGGAAATACGTGTCAGCATCATTTCCGTTAATCACCGTTCTCCGCAGATAGAGCCTTCCACCCATGTCCGTGAACTCATATAGAGAGTTTCCGTCTTCATCCGTTGACACCTTTACGCGGTAAGTACCGTCTGCACATTTCCCTGCTTGTGATATTGAAAACGACAGGTCCTTCCGGACGTCATATCTGAACGTGCTGCATCCGAGATGACTTTCTGCAGAGCAGTTGACCGTGTAATAATATTCCTTCTTCGCATCCTTGTTTCTCCGTGTCGCCCCTGGTGCCATTTCCGCCAGTAGTCTTCCATCTGGTGCCGTCTCGAACGAATAGTCGGTGTACGGCGCTTCGTCATCGAAGAACGCCATCAGTTGCGTCTGTGCAGTCTCTTTCTTTACGTATGCGCATGGAATGGTGTTTGTGGAGCATCCGTGTTTCCATGTCCGTGTTGTCCTGCTCAAGGCATCCTGCTCCGTCAGTGACACAATGTCAGTTCCTGTAGGCGACATTCCGCTGGTCACGGTTTGGGTAACCCTTCCCAGACCGTCCATGTACGTTACTTTAGTCACTCCATTGTTGTCCGTCCCGTCGGTACTTGTAAACTCGAGTACGAAGTTTCTGTCAGGACTTCCCGTTATGGCAGGGTTGAATAGCGTGCGGGATGGCCGATGCAAGGCTGTTTGTGCGGTTATTCCACATGGTAACAGTAAATATGACATATAAAGACAAAAAGTCATTTCTTTTCTCATACAGCTCTATCTTTTAGTTGATATCTTCATTGTCTTGGTTTCCCCGTCAGATGTCAGACGAAGCAAATAGGAGCCTTGTGGCAGATTGGGAATTTGTACGGACCGTTGATAATTACCAGATTCAAAAGACTCTTCATGTTCGTATATACATTTGCCGTCAATGCCATATAGCCCATATCTGCATGAAGCTTTGGTACTAATGCTGAAACTGACAGACAGAAAATCTTCTCTTTTTTCTTTTACGGAAATTAAGACATTGCCGAGATTTATAGACTGTCTCGTATTGTAATCAGAACAGACATCTCCTATTAATAGACCATTGCCGTTGCTTTTTAAATTGTGTGCGCAAATATCGGCATTGTCTTCTGCATCATTGTACGTAATATACCAGCAGTCTGTTGATGACGAAGAATAATTGTAGACATATCGCTCGACAACGGGATACCTCTTGTGTATAGAATACCATTTATATACATCCGTAATGATTGTTCCGACATTGCCTGTAATAAGATTACCGTTTATACTGTCTTCGTTATATGCTAAGTCTGTGACATATTGCCATGCCAGAGAATCCCCGATAACAGGCAGAGGTACGTATCTTGAAATCTTTTTACTGTGCAACAGCACGACGTCTGTTTCTTTCTTGCCGGACGGCAGGACTATAGAACCATAGCCTTCCATAGACAAATCTTTTCTGCCGAAGACATGGTAGAAATGCATGTCGCAATAGTTGTAGCATCCGTCAAACGTCTTTGACCGCTTTTGGTTGGATAGCATGGTAAAATCGTTTTCCAATTCAGGTAGTCTGTATTGTGTTTTGCAGAGGTTTGATTCTGTCATATTGAGATAGAGAGAGTCGTCTTTCGTAATATACAGATAATTGTAGGATTCGTCAGAGGCAAAAATCCCGTTTTCATTATCGTTTGCATTTTGAAAGACGGTGACTTTTTCCTTATCAGCCAATTTCGCATTTGAGAAATCCCATGTCAAGTTGTTGCCTACGTTCAGTTGAAAGTTTTCAATCTTAAAGCTGGCTTGTCTGAGAGTGTCGCCCGCCTGTGGAATATGAGTCCAACTGCTGAGAGGAGTCTGTGCTGCAGTTTCAAGTTGAATAGCGCACAATATGGCGGCGATTATGCCTATTGACAGTATGTTTACGTTTATCATAACGGTATCTTTAGATGTGTGAAGTCGGGTTATTTGTGATAAAAACCTTTTTGCAAAGGTAATGCAAACCGAGAGCAGTCATCAATTTTATTTGAATGTTATGCCGAGGTGCTGCTTATTTTGCAAAGATACGTAATTTCCTATATGGATGCAAGTCAAAGATATACTTTGTTTGCCATATATTGAAGTAGATTGTTGGTGGTGATGATTTTTTTTCTTTAATTTGCATCCATGAAAAAGACATTATTATATATATTGCTGCTCTTGTCGGTGGCAACCAGCGGCAGTGTGCAACATACGGGAGCGAGCCTTTACAAAATGTCGAGGCTTGTCAGACTCGCATCCATCGAGGCAAAGAAGGGACAAGGACAATATGCCAAGACATTGACCGGAGGAAGAGAGAGAGGCGACAGCCGTGCATTTGATGTTCCAGGTCAGCGCAGCCTATGTGCATTTGTTCAGATGAAGGGAGATGGCAGGCGTGTGTTGGAAGAAAACCATTGTACGCCTCTTGCTCAGTTCGGGGATATATATATTGCCGATATTCCGTTGCGGCATCTCGACGGCTTGTCGTTATCAGAGAGTGTGCTGAGGATTGAAGCCGGCAGGAGTCACACGCTGACGATGGACACCACGGCAGTGATAGTGGATGCTCCCGCGGTGTGGAACGGCAGCTCTTTGCCTCAGGCTTATACCGGACAGGGAGTGGTGGTCGGCGTCATGGACGTAGGCTTTGATGTGACGAATCCCAATTTCTATGACACCACACTCACTGCCACACGCATACGGCGCTTCTGGGACCAGCTTTCGCCAGACAGTATCGGCAGCGGAATGTATGTCGGCGCTGACTATCGCACGCCGGAGGAGATTCTTGCCTATGCCCACTCCCACGACGGGCTGATAGAGACCCACGGCACCCACACCTTGGGAATAGCTGCAGGTACGGGTTTCGACACACCTTATCGCGGTATGGCATACGATGCCGATATCTGCATCGTGAGCAATGCCGTGAATACAGACCTGCCGCTGATTCCCGAAGAACTGTTATACAAATACACATCAGCAACCGACGTCCTCGGATTCAAATACATCTTCGACTATGCCCAGGAGGTGGGCAAACCTTGTGTCATATCATTCAGTGAGGGCAGTTCGCAGTCGTTCGACGATGATGAACGGCTTTTCGAGGAAGTGCTCGGACAGATACAGGGACCGGGCCGCATCCTTGTGGCGAGTGCCGGAAACGACGGGTCGCGCAGGACATATCAGCATAAGCCACGTGGGGTGGAACGCGACGGAGTGTTCTTCCTTTCGCAGTCAGACCGTACTTATTTCTGCATGGCTTCAGAAAACCAGTTTCAGATATGCCTCTCGGCATACACCTCAGCCACGGAAAGAGAACAACTATATATCCCTACCGCCGAAATCCTTAATGCCGAAGACTCCACGGTGGTAGACTCCGTAGACTTTTTCGGTCATCGGTTGAAATACACCATCCAGGCATGCCGTGCATATTTCAATCCAGACCTCATAGCCTACTACCTGTTGGCAGAGATGCAAGGCGGGGTGGGGTGGTCGCTGTTCCTCTCAGCCGAGGCCGTTGGCGAGGATGCCGCAGTGGATTTCTACAGTAGCGCCACACAGTTCTATCCCAGTGAGATAAACCCTTCGATAAGTGGCGGCGAACCGGCATACAGTGTCGGCAGTCCGGGCTGTGCCCCGTCGGTGATATGCGTGGGAGCCACGGCATACCGCGGCCATATCGTCAATGCCGACGGTGTGGCTCAGACCTATGATTGCGGTCACGACGGCGAAGTGGCAGACTATTCCTCCGTCGGTCCGACCCGCGATGGGCGCATCAAGCCCGATGTCGTTGCCAACGGCACTCATGTGGTGTCATCGGCAAGCAGTTATTTCATAGAGGCGAATCCGGAGGGCAGCGTGAAAGATTATACCGTAGCCACTTCCCGATTCCATGACCGCACCTACCCGTGGGCGGCATTCCTCGGCACCTCGATGTCAACACCCGTCGTTGCCGGTACGATAGCCTTGTGGCTGCAAGCCAATCCTGATCTCACCACCCGGCAGGTGATGGATGTGCTGGCGGCAACGAGCCATCGTAGGGACGGCGCCCGGCAGGGAGAAAAGAATAACCGTTGGGGGTATGGAGAGATAGATGCCTATGCCGGTCTGCTCCGTGTGCTTGGTCTCGATGGCATAAGCGAGATTTCCAATCACCATCCTTCCCGTCTCACTATCAAATATGCTGACGATACGGTGTGGCTCTCTGCCGAGGGCGAAGTTCCGGCAGAGAGGGTAAGCGTGGCGATATATTCTGTGGCGGGAAAGAGGATGCTCCAGAAGGCAGTACGCCTGTCATCCGATTCTTCCGGCATCAGTCTGTCGTCACTTCCATCAGGTGTGTATGTAGTGCAGACCACGTCGGTAACGCCCGGTTTCACAGGGTCTTGCGTATTCAGGAAATAGCGCAAAAGGTATTTTGTTCCTCCTTTCGTTCCCGTATAATCACTTTTAGGTATTTTGCACAAAACCCTAATTTTAGGTATTGCAGCATTGTGGCGGATGCCGTACCTTTGCAACCGTGAAAAGGATAATTCCTACAAGTTGACAAGTAGACGTAGACAAGGAGTTTTCTTTTTTCATATTTATTCTTTGGATTTTTAAACTTAGTAATATAGAGAGATAGAATATGAAAAAGACATTGGTTGTTTATGGTTCCTCAACAGGAACTTGCCAGAGCATCGCTGAGACAATAGCGGAAAAGCTCGGAGCAGAAGTGATAGACGTGGCAAACCTCGATGACGCTCAGGTGAACGAGGCGGAGAATCTCATTCTCGGCACTTCAACATGGGGCGCCGGAGAAGTTCAGGACGATTGGTATGACGGACTGAACAAACTGAAGAAACTCGACCTCAATGGAAAAACCGTGGCGCTCTTCGGCTGTGGCGACTGCGAGTCGTATGGCGACACCTTCTGCGGTGGCATGGACGAGATTTATTCTGCCCTTCAGGATAAGGGTGTGAAATTCGTTGGCCAGGTATCAACCGATGATTATACATTCGACGATTCTGCAGCTGTGGTTGATGGCAAGTTCGTGGGTCTCGCTCTTGATGATATAAACGAAGACGACAAGACCCCAGGCCGCATTGACGCATGGCTGGATGACATCAAGGGTGAGCTGTAAGTCACGATGTCTAAGCCATAGAATTTACATAAAATTGACGGTCCGCAACATATTGGTTGCGGAACACCGTTGACAGGACAGTACACCTGCGGGCTGACGTTTCCCGTGGTGACTCCCGAACCGGATAGAGTGTAGGGGAGTGTTTCCCGTGGGTGACTGACTTGTTGACATATAAAAATATACGATACTAACAATTAAAGCAAAATGATGATGCAAGACACTGCGAGCGTAATGCCGATAGACATGAAGGTCCTGATGAATCATATCTATGAGTTCAAGAAGGGCGTCAGACAAATGGTACTGTTCACTTTCAACAAGAAATATGAGTGTTACGCTCTGGAGCGTCTCAAGCGTCAGAACATAGACTATATCATACAGCCCGTTGGCAACGACCGCATGAACCTCTTCTTCGGCAAGAAGGAGTGTATGGATGCCATACGGCTGATGGTTACGCGTCCCCTCAGCAAGCTCACTCCAGAGGAGGACTTCATGCTCGGAGCACTGCTCGGGTATGACATCTGCGCTCAGTGCGAGCGCTATTGTGAGCGCAAGTGCCGTAAATGCAATGCGGCGTTACAGTAGCAAGGATTTTCTTTTTAGTCAAGTAATTTACATATTATCATCTTGATGATTGCCCATTAAGATAAAATTCATAATGTTTTTGTATTATATACCCATGTCGGACTGGCTGTGAAGCTGGTCCGACATGTTGTTGGTATGTAAAGTGTTTCTCATTCAATATTTTCTTCCATAAAATTATCATCGTAAGCTAGATTTTTCTAACTTTGCATAAGATAAGCTTCACCTCAGCATAGCTTTCAAGCAAGCTTGGCGCTCTGCCTTCGGTTTGCATTATCTTTGCATAAGATAAGCTTCACCTCAGCATAGCTTTCAAGCAAGCTTGGCGCTCTGCCTTTGAAGTGATAAATCAAAAAACAACATCAGACGAATATGAATAAAATCAGCAAATTACTGTTGGCGGTCATGACGCTGACAGTAGTGTCTTGTGGAACCACAAGCACGGTGCCTGTTACAGGCAGAAAGCAGCATATCCTCGTTTCCGACGAAGAGGTGCTCGGTCTCAGCAACAAGGAGTATACCAACTACATGAAGACTGCTAAGGTGTCTACCAACGCCACAAATACGGCGATGGTGAAACGTGTGGGCCAGCGCCTTGCCACAGCCGTGGAACAGTATCTAAAAGCCAACAACCAGTCGGCAGAACTGAAAAACTACAATTGGGAGTTCAATCTCGTGCAGGACAATTCAGCAAATGCCTTCTGTATGCCTGGCGGCAAGATCGTGGTATACGAAGGACTGCTCCCCATTACACAGAACGAGAGTGCTCTCGCTATCGTTCTCGGTCATGAGATTGCCCATGCCGTGGCAAAGCATTCGGCAGAGCAGCTAAGCAAGCAGATGAAGCAGCAGTATGGATCGCAGATATTGGGTGCCGTGCTCAGCGGTGCCGGAGTCAGCTCAAATACCACCAGCATAGCACAGGGCGTGTTCGGACTCGGAAGCAAATTCAGCAATCTCCACTATTCTCGTCAGAATGAGAGCGAGGCCGACTATATGGGACTCGTTTTTGCTGCGATGGCGGGCTACGACCCTAACGTGGCAGTAAGTTTCTGGCAGCGCATGGCGGCAAGTTCCACCAGCACTACACCGGCTTTCCTCAGCGATCACCCATCCGACGCCAAGCGTATCGCCGACATACAGAAATGGTTGCCAGAGGCTCTGAAATACTATAAGCCAGTGGCTACCACCACTACCAAGACAACAACGACCACGAAGACCACTTCTAAAAAGAAGACTACAAAAAAGAAGTCTACAACAAAGAGAAGAAAGTGATTCTGTAGACGAGTAGACGAGTAAACAAGCAGACGAGTAGACAAGGAAGTTGCCATTTGTTACAAAATGGAGAACAGGTATCCTTGTCTACTCGTCTGCTTGTTTACTTGTCAACTTGTCAGCACCTTATTCCTTTATCCTTATCAGCAGGTTTGAGAATATGGCGAGCAGTCCGCCGGTAGTTATTCCCGATGAGAAAATACTGCGCAGCGTCTCGGGGAACCCCGATAGAATCTCAGGCATGAACTCCACGCTCAGTCCGCCGGCAAGACTTATCGCCAGCACCAGAATCTCCTTTCGACCCAGTTTCTGCGAGGCGATGACCTTTATTCCCGATGCCGCCACCGTGCCGAACATCAGCAGTGTGGCACCTCCCAACACAGGTTCCGGCATCAGCGAGAATACCAGACTCACGGCAGGAAACACGCTAAGGATGATGAGAAGGGCAGAGATGAAATATCCCACGTAGCGCGATGCCACTCCCGTGAGCTGTATCATACCGTTGTTCTGAGCGAAAATGGAGTTGGGGAAGGAGTTCAGGGCTGCAGAGATAAACGATGAAACACCATTTGCCACCACACCTCCCGACGCACGCTTCATGAAGAGGTCACCCTCCACAGGTTCGCCGGAAATCATGGAGTTCGCCGTGATGTCGCCATAAGCTTCTATCGCCGTTATTATGAATATTATGCTCAGCGAGATGAAGGCAGAGAGGTCGAAGTCAAGTCCATATTTGAACGGCACCGGCACATATACGCCGCCGAAACTCTTCACCGAGTCAAAGTCGATATATCCCAACGCCCACGACAATACATACCCCACGGTAAGTCCGATTACGATGGAACTCATCCTGAGGTAGCGGTTCTTGCAGCTATTGAAAAACACGATTGTGGCAAGTACCAGAGCCGCGAGTCCGAGATTGTGCAGAGCGCCAAACGTACCGTTTGCCATCGCCGCATTGCCGCCGCCACACGACGATATCCCCACCTTTATAAGACAGAGACCAATCAGCGTGACCACAATTCCAGACACCAATGGGGTGATGATCTTGCGTGCATATCTCAGTATGCTGCCCACGAACACCTCCACTACCGATGCCGCCATACACGAACCGAACACCACAGCCAGTCCGCCGCCCATTCCAGCCGCTATTATCGGTCCTATGAACGAATAGCTCGTTCCCTGTATGCAGAGCAGTCCGGTGCCCACAGCCCCGAATTTCCTGCATTGGATGAATGTGGATACACCCGATGCGAAGAGCGCCATCGATACGAGGAAGCTCGTCGTCTCTATGTCGAGCTGCATCTGCGATGCTATTATCAAAGGTGGTGTCATTATCGCCACGAAGATTGCAAACAAATGCTGCAATGCCGCAAACACCGATTCCACGAATGGCGGACGGTCGTTGAGTCCATAGATTATTCCATTTTTCTGTTCTGTTGCCATATCTGATATCCGATTTTGTATTATTCTGCAAAGATAGTGCAAACCGAGAGAAGAACGAAATGAATTCATTCATTTCTTCTTCCGAGGTGTAGCCTATCTTATTCAAAGATAGTGCAAACCGAGAGAAGAACGAAATGAATTCATTCATTTCTTCTTCCGAGGTGCCGCCTGTCTTATATATATCCAAAAAACACGTATTCGTAGAATAGCATAGGTGCAAAATAGGTAAAAATGGTTAATATATTTCGCAAATGTAAAAATTAATGCGAATAAATGATTAGATTTGCAAATTGAAATTAAATGTGTAAGAGAAAGTATAACAAATATTAAACCTGTGAAGATGTTTCCATGGCAGGAAAGTCAAACTCTCGCTGTGGAAAAGAACATTAATTGACAACAGATTATCAACACGTATAGTGTGTCTGCATTAAACCGACGGGTGGGGAGTGTTCTCACCTTATGGTTATGATGCAATAGTCTGCCATTAATATAGCTGAAACTTATTTACCTCTGTTGCATTAGATTAAATCTGAAGCTACAGAACTTATGCTCCTATGGAGTTTATCTTAATTCAATAAATTGATATTCAAAACTTATAAGCTATTTTTATATTTATGAAGAAGAAGTACTTAAAACCGGATCTCGAGGTCATTGCGCTTGAAACATGCGTAACTCTGGGGGGATTCAGTAAAGATAAAACATTGGAAGGCAATCCTCCAGAGATAGATGCCAAAGAACATAATGCAGTTAGCGGTTTCCTCTGGGATGACATCCAGGAGGACGATGATACGGATGAGGATTTGCACCTGTTCTGACAAAACAACATAAGCCATATTCCCACTTTTCTTATTGGTGAACAGACATTGGCGTTCGCCAAAAACAGATTTTACGAATTAAACATTTTATCATGAATACATTTTATACATTGGCACTGACTTCTGTGTATATATTCAATTCGCAGGGGCAGTATCTCACCGTAGGTGACGATGGCAAGCCGGCAATATCAAACCGACCGGTGAAGCTGGAAGTCTCCATGGTGGATGAGAAAGCTGATGCCGGGCGTATGAATTTCAACGGCAAAGACGTAAAGTGGATATTGAAGTCGTCTGCCGGCCAGTCATACACCTTGGGCTATCAGGACAGTGATGCCTACTCCACGGCATTTGTCTACGCACAGTCTGGAGCTATATCGACCTCGTATGAGGAACCAGACCCCACATTCGCTGCCGGACAATGGACGGTAGCTGCCGTAGCTCCGTATCAGGAAATTATTCTCGATGAGGCTCAGGATTATGTGCGCCCCACATTTTCAGAAGAGTATGTGGACGTGACGCTGAAGCGTAAATTCAAGACAGGACAGTGGAACTCCCTGTGTCTGCCTTTCCCTTTGTCGGCTGCACAGATAGCTGAGACTTGGGGCGTAGGAACCAAGGTGGCGTATCTTACCAGTGATAGCGATACCAAACTGTTTTTCACCTATCGCACAGACATTGAGGCAGGACAGCCTTGCCTGCTACAGCCAGAGAGAGTGAACGAAGACCAGACGTATAAGTTTGCTGGCATCACCGCATCCTCTTGGTATAAGGGTGAAAGTAATCCGAAGTATACTGTAGGACAGACAAGGGTGACAGGATTCTTCTCTCCGACCATCGTCAAGTCGAGGTCTTACGTTTTCAGTGCTGACAAAATTTATCATCTCACGTCAGATATGGAAGCCAAAGGATTCCGTATGTATTTCGAAGATGTAGCCGGTCCGCAGTCAGCTCGCGAACTGACATGGAGCGTTGATGAGAATCCATCAGAGACCAACGACATTTCGTCCGTTCTTGATCCGGCAAGCGCTGCCAGCGGTGATGTCTATGGCATCAACGGTCAGCGTGTGCGCCATCGTTCCAATTCAACGAAACTGACACCGGGAGTATATATAGTGAACGGCATAAAACTCATCGTGAAATAAAAACCAAGACCTTATGAAAACATACATAAAGCAACATATAGTCGCATTAGCGGCACTGCTCGCTCTTGTGGTGACGCAGGCTTTTGCGGCGGAAACGAAGACAGACATCCTCACTGACTATACGCCAAACGGATCGTCGTTCTCTAACCAGACTGAGATAGACTTCCAGAAGCAGAGTTTCAAGGCGGTGCTCGATCTCAGCACTTGCCAGAGCACCACAACAAACGAGAACGTACTCTCTATCGGCGACGACTTGCAGGGTACAAATGACTGGGGAAACGCTAACGTCATTCACCTCTTCTATTCTAAGAGCAGCAATACTTTGCAGGTGAACTGCTTCAATGGTGGCGCAAGCTACACTTACCGTGAAGACCACACCAACATCTCGGGCGAAACTACTATAGAGTTGAACTCGAACGGTCTGTATCTTAACGATACGAAGATTTGCGATGCATCAAATATCAGCAATATCCTAAGCCTTACGTCTATTAAGTATGGTAGCACTCAGGGCAGTACACGCTCATGGGCTACATACAGGTCAGTTAGCCTTATCACAAAGGAGACTACTGGTGGCACAACTACTCCAACGACAACTTTCTCTGTTCCTGCATACGGTTCCACATATTATATATGTCCTGCCGGTTATCCTACAAGATGCTTCACTGTTACTACTTCTAACAATGATGAGGAGATTACAGTAACCACTAAATCTGACAGCAACACGGGACAGCAGTGGATAACAAAGCAGGGCAAGTATTCTACAACATATCCTTGGCATATTGTCAATGTGATGTCTTCTAAGGCTCTTGACATGGCAGGCAACAACACTAATGTAATGCCACTCCAGTGGACATCCGAAAACGACAATAATGAAGCCAATGCCAATCAAGAGTGGAAGTTCGAGAAGGTAGATGCAACAAATCATACATATAAGATTTACGCTTATACACAGAATAAAACTTATTACCTCACATACGATGGAACCGACGGCGGCAAGCTTGGTCGTACAACAGATTCAAACAGCGCTACAGCCTTCGGTTTCATCAAAGTAGAGGGTTCAACCGGCGGCGGAACAACCAGTGGCGGAACATCTTCCAACCATGGTTCGTTCAGCGTTAGCTGGATAAGCAATCAGAGCAAGGTGAGCGACTACAAGGAGGATGCACACGCTACATTCATCCCATACGCTTCGGTAGAGCTGATGAAGGCTGACGCCACTCACTACGCAGAGCCTTGGCAGCAGCCCGACGAGACCAAGGCTGAATATATCAACCTCAACGGAACATGGAAGTTCAAGTACGTTCCAGGTACAGCATCAGGTCCTGGCTCAAGTGAGTTCCAGGCAAAGGACTATAACGACAGCGGTTGGGACAACATCCGTGTGCCGCTCTCTTGGGAAATGGCCAACTATGGCAAACCAGTATACACCAACGTTGGTTATCCGTTTAAGAACACACCTCCATCAGCAACCGTTGGTTACACCGACTACGGCGTAGAAGACCACAACGCAACGGGCTTCTATCGCCGTACCATCAACATTCCTGCGACATGGAAGGACAAGCGCGTGTTTGTACACTTCGACGGCGTATACAGCGCTGCCGTGGTATGGGTGAACGGCAAGTACGTAGGCTACTCACAGAGTTCTAACACCGATGCCGAGTTCGACATCACCGGCTTTGTAGAGACTGGCGATAACCAGCTCTCGGTACGTGTATATCGCTGGTGCGACGGTTCGTATCTTGAAGGTCAGGATATGTGGCACCTCTCTGGTATTCATCGCGACGTATATCTCGTGGCTATGCCGAAGGTGTTTGTGGCAGACCACTATATCACTTCTTCGCTCAGCAGCGACGCTACAAGCGGCAGCATGACGGTGAAGATGAAAGTGGACAACCGCGACAACGTTTCTGCTACAAAGACTCTTCAGGTGTCGTTGCTCGACCGCGACGGAAAGCAGATCGGTTCTGGAACACAGACATACACCGGAACATCAACAGATGAAAAGACCATTACACTCAGCGGCCTCAGCAGTCTGCATCCGTGGAGCGCTGAAGATCCTTATCTCTACACCGTTGTGGTGACCCAGAAGGATGAGAATAGCACAGAGGAGATGGCATTCTCTACAAAGTACGGCTTCCGCAACATTACAAAGAGCGGCAACCTCATCAACATCAACGGTAAGCGTGTCTACTTCAAGGGCGTGAACACTCAGGACACTCACCCTGAGTATGGTCGTGCCATCGACATGGAGACCATGATGAAGGACCTCACAATGATGAAGCAGGCTAACGTGAACACCGTGCGCACCTCGCACTATCCGCGCCAGCCGAAGATGTACGCTATGATGGACGCTCTCGGCTTTTACGTGATGGACGAGGCTGACGTAGAGTGCCACTATAACCAGAATTTGTCAAGCACCAGCAGCTGGCAGACCGCTATAAACGATCGTATAACACGTATGGTGCTGCGCGACCGCAACCACCCAAGCGTTATCTTCTGGTCATTAGGCAACGAATGTGGTTCGGCAAGCAATTTCTCAGATGCTCGTAGAAAGACTCAGAATCTTGACGACCGCCTCATCCACTACGAGGGCAATATGTCATATTCAGATCTTGGTTCTTCGATGTATCCAAAAGTTTCTGATGTTCAAAGCAATAGAAGTGGATACTCAAACAAGCCTTACTTCATCTGCGAGTATGCTCACGCAATGGGTCAGGCTGTCGGTAACTTGAAGGAATACTGGGATCAGATTGAGGGTAGCACCGGTATCATCGGCGCTTGTATCTGGGACTGGGTAGACCAGTCGGTTTACGATCCTACAAAGCTTGTTAACGGTCAGAAGAAGAGCGCTAACGGCTTCAACTACTGGGTGTCTGGCTACGACTACAACTCAACAAGCGGTATAAACTATGGCTTCCAAGGCAACTTCCTCAACAACGGTATCATCACACCAGACCGCACATGGACTGGCAAGCTCTCTGAGGTGAAGAAGGTGTACCAGTATGTGAAGTTCAGCGACTTCAGCGCTTCTGCAAAGTCTGTAAACATTGCGAACAAGTATGCGTTTATGCCTATCTCGCAGGACAACTTCGACATCGCTTATCGTGTGATGAAAGACGGTCGCTTGATGGAGGAAGGAACTCTTGCTTCATTCCAGACTATCGCTGCAGGTTCTTCAGCAACTGTAACCTTGCCAATAAATACAGCAGTAGACAAAAGCGCAGAGTATCTTGTAAACATAGAACTGCGTGTAAAGAAGCCAACAAATGGCGCTGCCGACTGGACTACATGGGCAGAGGAAGGCTACAGCATCGCTGACGCACAGTTCTCGCTCTCTGAGCAGAATACCTCTAACGGCACAGCCAAGGGTACAGACGGCACAATGGGATTCCCAGTTCTGCCAAGCTACACTTCAGCAGGTGGCTCATTGAAAGTTGATAATAATACCGTTTCCGGTACAGACAACAACGGTAAGGCATATTCTATCGTATTCGATTCATCAGGCAAGATGACCTCATGGACATACGACGGCAAGAGCCTCATCAACGCAGGTCCAGACTTCAACAGTTACCGCAAGGTGGACAACGACCGTGGTTTCAGTCCTTCGTTCAGCAATTCATCAAGCCTCAGCATCACAAGAGCACTCGCAAAGAGCGGTAACAACGCTACGATGTCAGTCAAGGGTTCGGCAACGGGCTGCAACTACATCATCGATTATACATTCTATCCTGATGGCACTGTAGACATGAACGTGAAGTTCTCGCCAAGTCGATCTCTCGCCCGTATCGGCCTCGGCATGCAGTTCGCTTCCGGCTTCGAGAACGTGGAGTTCTATGCCCGCGGTCCTCGTTCTAACTACAGCGACCGCAAGACAGGTTCTTATCTCGGCCGCTTCACCACTACGGTAGACGACATGGTGGACGAGATGATACATCCTCAGACATTCGGCGACCATGAGGATATGCGTGAGCTTATTCTCACCAACAAGGCTTCTAACGTGCAGATCGGAATCAAGGCAGGCGGAAGAGCATCATTCTCTCTTTCACACTACGACGAGACAAAGTGGTGCACTTCAGGTGACTCTATGTGGAATACAAAGCTCCACTGGTATGACCTGACACGCAATCCGCAGGTTTATGCCCACTTCGACTATATGCAGCGCGGCCTCGGCAACAACTCATGTGGTGGCGACAGCTGTCTGTCTGATTATATGTGTCCATCTTCTTCGTGGAATAGCAACTATGGTTACACATTGCGATTCACACCACAGGCAGGTGGAAATGTGCAGATAACAGAATAATATTTGCAGAAAGGTTCTCTGATTTGAGAATAAACGTCAATCCCAACCGGTCTTTATATTCAGACCGGTTGGGACTAAAATAAAGAAACTCTCCCGATAGGCTACAGGCAAAGACTTGATGCTTATCGGGAGAGTTCTTTTTTTGTGGATTAATCCAAGCTTATCAGTTGTTTTCAGGACGGAGCTGACGCACGGTCACTCCGGTGCGCCACATTTCACTTTCGCGCATAGCCTTCAGTTCGGCGTTAAGCTTCTCGCGGTAGTCAGGCTTTGAGTTGCTGTCGATAGAAATCTGAGCCTCCTTTCCGGTCTTTACAGAGAGGTAGAGCCACTCCATGACAGGCTTGATGGCCTCGCGGAAACGCGGAGCCCAGTCGAGAGCGCCACGCTGGGCTGTAGTAGAACAGTTGGCATACATCCAGTCCATTCCCTTCTCGCCGAAGAGAGGCATGAGGCTCTGTGTAAGTTCCTCTATGGTCTCGTTGAAAGCCTCTGATGGAGAGTGTCCATGCTCACGGAGCACCTCATACTGAGCCTCGAACAATCCCTCGATGGCACCCATCAGCGAACCGCGCTCACCGGTGAGGTCGCTTGTAGCCTCACGCTGGAAAGTGGTCTTGAAGAGATAGCCCGAACCGATTCCGATACCCAATGCCAAAGTCTTCTCCTCAGCTTTGCCCGATGCATCCTGATATACGGCATAAGAGCAGTTCACGCCACGTCCCTCGCGGAACATGGTGCGCAGAGAGGTGCCCGATCCCTTTGGTGCCACCATGATGACATCCACATCCTCTGGAGGCACCACACCGGTGCGGTCGTTCCAGTTGATGGCAAAGCCGTGAGAATAATACAGAGTCTTGCCCTTGGTGAGATATTTCTTTATCTTAGGCCATACCTGTATCTGACCGGCGTCTGAGAGCAGCATGCAGATCACGGTACCCTTCTCTGCAGCCTCTTCGATAGAGAAGAGACTCTCGCCTGGCACCCATCCGTCAGCCACTGCCTTGTCGTAGGTCTTGCCCTGGCGCTGACCAACAATCACGTTGAAACCGTTGTCGCGCAGGTTGCAAGCCTGGCCAGGTCCCTGGATGCCATAGCCAAGCACAGCTATTGTCTCGTTCTTCAATACTTCATGTGCCTTCTCCAAGGAAAATTCCTTGTTGGTGACTACCGTTTCGATAACGCCACCGAAATTCATTTCTGCCATATTTGTTTTGTTTTAGTTATGTGCCCTCAGGCACTTATGTTCTTTTTACCTTATAACCATTAACGATCCAATGACCGTTAATGGTGTATTTTATATATACTGCTATCAGCCTTTATTATATCTTCTCGAACTTCAACATACATCTGACCACTTCAGCATCCACGGTTTCGGCGTTTGTCTTCGTTACCCTTACGCAGACCGTATCGTCGTCGCGCTCTTCGGTATAGAAATTCAGTTTGTCGCCGCAGTAGCTTTCTGCCACATACGCTATGTCGAAGCGTCTGATGCGGAATTTGCGGTAGTGGTCAATGTCGAAGAGGTCGAGGATATGCTCGATGTATTTGATGCTGTTGATATGACCGTTCACGTCAACGTCGCAGTAATACGTGTCGATTGTCCTTGCGAGCTTCGCCTCCTTGCCCATCTTCACTCTCGACAGGCTTTCGATAGGGCATTCCTTGTCTTTCTCTATATACCGTTCTATCTCACCGTCTCTGATGGCAAGGATATTCTGCGGCTGTCTCGTTTCCGTGTCTATCATCGCCCACACGCTCTTGCCGTAGCCGTATGTGCGGCTGTCATCAGTGCTGCAGATGCGGAAGTTTCTGTTGGTGAAGAATCTCAAGGCGCTTTCCACCCATGTCTCCACACTGAACTTCTCGTATGCCGCCGGCATGTCGTCCATCTCTATCGCCAGTCGCGACAGCACCCAGGTCTTGTGGATAGGGTTGAGATAGTTCATACCGAAGTCGCGGTCGTTGGAATGGAAATCCGCCGCATTGAGCAAGTGGTTGCCCAGATGTCCCATGAAGAGCTTCTTTGAGAAGTCGCAATGGAACGGTTCCGACAGGAAGTCATATCTTCCGATTTTTCCTAATGTTGCCATTTTCTTCTATCTTTATTGGTTTTTCATGTTGTTCTCGCGCATTGATATCAAGTCGTTCACTTCTTCCACAGGATTCCTCGTTATGGCTATTCTTCCGCTTCGAGTATACTGCAGCACGCAGTTTCTTTCCTGCAGATTGGTGTAAAGGGCGATGATGTCTTTTGTCACGCCGCTCAGCATGGCTGTGCAGAACGTAGGGTTCACCTCGATGATCTGTGCGTCGGCACGACGTATTATCTTTGAAATCTCCGGATTCTCCATCACGACAGGCGTTGACAGCTTGAACAAAGCATCTTCGCGGATGAATATCTGGTCATCGGTATAGTAGTCGGCCTTTATCACGTCCACCTTTTTCTCTATCTGCTTCGTTATCGTCTTCACCTGTTCCTCGTCGCTCCATGTGGTGATGGTGTATTTGTGTACACCCTCTATGCTTGAAGCCGAAGCGTTGATGCTCTCGATGTTCACCTGTCTGCGGGTGAATACGGCGGTCACCTGGCTCAGCATGCCCACCATGTTTTCTGTATAAATGAGCAGAGTATATAATTTCTTGTTGTCGTCCATTTCTGTAGTCCTTTATTCTTTGAAATCCTCTTTTCCGAGAATCATTTCGTTGATAGGTTTGCCGGGAGGCACCATCGGCATCACGTTGTCCTCCTCCAGGACAGCACATTCAAGGACATACGGTCCGTCGGTGCTGAGCATCTTCTCTATTTCCCCCTTCAGTTCCTCGTGGGTCACGGCGAGTCCGTACGGTATGTCGTAACCCTTGCAGATAAGCTCGTATTGCGGGTTCATCATCCTTGTGAACGACCTTCTGCCTCCGAAGAACATGTCTTGCCATTGGCGCACATTGCCGAGATAGTTGTTGTTGAGCATGATAACCTTCACCGGTGTCTGCTGTTCCATAATGGTGCCGAGCTCCTGTATGTTCATCTGGAATCCACCGTCGCCGGTAAACATGCACACCGTGCGGCCAGGTGTTCCGAATGTGGCACCGATGGCAGCAGGCAGTCCGAAGCCCATAGTGCCGAGTCCGCCGCTTGTCACTAACGAGAGCGGTTTGGCGAATTTGAAATATCTGCAAGAGAACATCTGGTTCTGTCCCACATCATTCACCATCACCGTATTGTCGTCGGTAGCTTCAGCCACGGCGTTCACCACTTCTGCCATGAGCAGGAATTTGCCTTTCGGATGGATGGCAGGCTCTATCACACGCTCACGTTCCGTTTCGTACAGAGGCTTGAAACTGTCTATCCATTCTTTATGGCTGTTCTTGTGGACGAGAGCCGTAATCTTGGGCAGCGACTCCTTGCAGTCAGCAACGATGGCAATGTCGGTCTTCACATTCTTGTCAATCTCCGAAGCGTCGATGTCGAGATGGATTATCTTTGCCTGTTTGGCATAAGTAGCCACATTGCTCGTCACCCTGTCGCTGAATCTCATTCCTATGGCAATCAGCAAGTCGCATTCCTGTTCCTTTATGTTCGGTGCATAGTTGCCGTGCATGCCGAGCATTCCCATATTCAGCGGATGGTCGGATGGCAGGGCAGATAGTCCCATGAGAGTCCTTGCTGCTGGTATGTCGGCCTTCTCCAGAAACTCCTTCAGTTCCTCCTGGGCATTTCCAATCTCCACACCATGACCGACGAGGGCAATCGGCTTCTTCGATTTGTTGATGAGCTCCGCCGCAAGCCTCGTCTTCTCTTCGTCCGGCTGCGGATAGGCATTATAGCTTCTGATGAAGTCGATGTGTTGAGGCTCATATTCAGTAAGAGCCTGCTGTATGTTCTTCGGGAAGTCGATGACCACAGGTCCCGGTCTTCCTGATTTAGCTATATAGAATGCCCGGCTGATAGCCCAGGCTATATCCTCCGGTCTTCTTATCTGGTAGCTCCATTTGCATATCGGCTGTGCGAGACAGGCGAGGTCTACCTCCTGAAAGGCATCTGTACCCAGAGCGCTGATGCCCACCTGTCCGGCAATGACCACAATAGGAGTGGAGTCTGTGAGCGCATCGGCAACACCCGTCACGGTGTTGGTGGCTCCAGGACCGCTTGTCACGATACATACTCCAACCTTTCCGCTCACCCTTGAATATCCTTCTGCAGCATGTGCCGCCGCCTGTTCATGGCGCACAAGGATATGGTTGAACACCTTGTTGTCGCCGCGGGTATAGTGGTATAACGCATCGAACACCGGCATTATCGCTCCTCCGGGATAACCGAAGATGGTATCCACCCCTTCGTTTGCCAATGATCGCATCAGCGCCTCCGCACCGGTTATCTTCTCTCTTGCCATTCTTCTCTTACAATTTGTTGATTTGTGTTTCGTGCTTCAATTCCAATCCGCTTTATGGTTTGGGGCTCACTGTAGCGTCAGCCTATTCTATTATTCTGACGCCACCCTTGTCGGCAGAGCTTACACTCTGTGCGTATGCCCTGAGAGCCTTGCTCACCGTGCGCTGGCGGGTCATCGGGCGTTGTTCCCTTGCCGCCAGTTCTTCGTCGGTCAGCTTCACGTTTATCGTTCTGTCAGGTATGTCAATCTCTATGATGTCGCCATCTGTTATCTTTCCGATGTTTCCACCGGCTGCCGCTTCCGGAGATATATGTCCGATACTGAGTCCCGATGTGCCTCCGCTGAATCGTCCGTCTGTTATCAGCGCACATTCCTTACCCATGTGCATGCTCTTGATATACGAAGTGGGGTAGAGCATCTCCTGCATTCCCGGACCGCCCTTCGGTCCTTCGTGGGTTATCACCACGCAGTCGCCTTTCTTCACCTTTCCGCCGAGGATTCCCTCGCAGGCATCCTCCTGGGAATCGAATACCTTTGCCGGTCCTTCGAAGTGCCACAATGCAGGGTCCACTCCGGCAGTCTTCACCACGCATCCGTCCTGTGCGATGTTTCCGAACAGCACGGCAAGTCCACCGTCTTTCGTATAAGCGTGGCCGAGGTCGCGTATGCAGCCCTCGCTGCGGTCGGTGTCGAGCGTCTCCCATTTTTCGTCTTGTGATCCCATCTTGGTAGAGAACTTTCTTCCGGGAGCGCTGCGGTATATCCTGTCAGCCTCTTCGTCGACTACAGATTTTGTGATGTCGTATTTTTCGAGCTGTTCGCCGAGAGTCTTTCCGTCAGCACGTTTCACGCCTTTGTGTATCAAACCGCCCTTTGCCAGTTCGTTCAGAATTCCAAAGATTCCACCGGCACGGTTGCATTCCTGAATGCTGTATTTCTGTGTGTTCGGCGAGAGCTTGCACAGACAAGGCACCTTACGGCTCAACCTGTCTATATCGCTCATCGTGAACTCCACGCCGCCCTCCTGTGCCACGGCGAGCAGATGTAGCACGGTGTTTGTGCTTCCTCCCATCGCTATGTCGAGAGTCATGGCGTTGAGGAAAGCCTCCCTTGTGGCAATGTTTCTCGGGAGCACGCTGTCGTCGCCATCCTCATAATATTTCATGGCGTTTTCCACTATCAGGTGTGCGGCGTCTTTGAAAAGCTGTATTCTGTTTTTGTGGGTGGCTAGAATCGTTCCGTTACCCGGCAGACTCATGCCGATTGCCTCTGTAAGCGAGTTCATGGAGTTTGCCGTGAACATACCTGAACAGCTACCGCAGCCAGGACAGGCACAACTTTCAATCTCCTTCAGTTCTTCGTCGCTCACGCTCTTGTCAGCACCGTTCACCATGGCGGTGATGAGGTCAGCGTTTGCGCCTTTCCAGCGTCCCGCTTCCATCGGTCCTCCACTGCAGAAAACGGTAGGTATGTTAAGTCTCATTGCCGCCATAAGCATTCCCGGCGTCACTTTGTCGCAGTTTGATATGCATATCATGGCATCAGCCTTGTGGGCGTTAACCATGTATTCCACGGAGTCGGCAATGATATCTCGTGAAGGCAGGGAATACAGCATTCCGTCGTGTCCCATCGCTATTCCGTCGTCTATGGCGATAGTGTTGAACTCGGCGGCATAGCATCCCATTTTCTCTATTTCTTCTTTTACGATTTGTCCGATGTCGTGCAGATGAGTATGTCCGGGCACGAATTGAGTGAAAGAGTTGACGATGGCAATGATTGGCTTGCCGAACTGTTCGTGTTTCATTCCTGCCGCCACCCAGAGGGCTCTGGCTCCTGCCATTCTCCTTCCTTCGGTGCATACCGCACTTCTCAACTTATTCTTCATCTTATTCCTTTTTTAGTGTTAAGCTAATACCTTGTATTGCAAATTTGTGTTTGAGCGTTTATGATTGTACGCCAAAAATAATGCTATTGTTGAATATCGGGCAATTGCCCTTGCATTTGCCTACAAAGGTACTTGTTTTTCCGAACAATAGAACAAAATGACACACGTATTTTCTTTTTTAAGATACATTTAAAACAAAAAAACTTAAAAAAATAAAGAAACGTCAGAATAATGACACATTATGATATGAAGTGTGCAATGCGGATGTCAGCGTGTTATCTTGCCCTCAATATTATACACCTCCTCTTCGTCCGCCATATATCGCAGCACACGTTCTATCGACGGCATGTCGAAATCGAGGGTGTAAAGTTCCTTTATGTGATGAGGCTTCTTGTCTTCGAGCAGTTTCAGAATGGCGAGTCTTATATCCTTGTCTCTCTGTTTGTCCTCTCTTGTTCTCTTTTTCTGTTCTATGCACACGTCACATTGTCCGCATCTCTCAGACCGTGTCTCTCCGAAGTAGTTGAGCAACTGCTGGCTGCGGCAAACCTTTTCGCTCTCGGCGTATGTCACTACAGCCTCAAGGCGCTTCTCAGCCAGTTTCTTTCGCCAGTCATACACTTTCATCGGGATGACAATCTCCTCGAAGTCAACGCGGCTTTGCGTATATTTGATGTGTGGTATGCTCTTGCGGGGTATGAAATGTATGATATGCTTTCTGCTCAGGGTCTTCAGTATTTCATGAGTCTGCTGGTCGTCCACACCGCTCTGCTGTGCGATAAGCGCCTCTTCGATATAGGCATAATCGGAGAACATGCCGCTGTAGTTTCTGAGTGCTGCCACAACGACGGCGTTCTCTTCATCGGTCATGTCTTTCAGACGATAAAGGTCGTTGCGTCCGATGAGGAAACGCATCCTTGCCTTGTTGTCGCTTGCCTCGCTGTATTCTATGTATCCGGATTTTTCAAGAATCTTGAGTGCCGATTCCACTCTTGCCGGATAGTGTTTGAAGTTTCTGCAGAATTTGTCGAGGTTGAATTCGAAAGTCCTTTCGAAGCCGCAGCCCACGGCGAGTTGGAAGAAATACGCAAGATGTTCATACACGGTCTTGATATATTCCTTGTCAGGATACTGGTCGGCGATGCGGCGCTGCAGTATCGACTTGTCCCTGCCGTTGAAAAGCAATACGGCATAAGCCTTGTTTCCGTCTCTGCCTGCGCGCCCGGCTTCCTGGAAATAAGCCTCTATGGAGTCAGGACTGTCGATATGTATCACGACCCTCACGTCCGGCTTGTCTATACCCATGCCGAAGGCATTGGTGGCTACCATCACCTTCACCTTGTCCTCCTGCCACATTGACTGCCGCAAGTCTCTCACAGCATGGTCGAGGCCGGCATGATAGAAGGTGGCGCTGATATTGTTGTCGTTGAGATATTCAGCCACTTCTTTGGTCTTCTTCCTGCTGTATACATACACGATTGCCGAACCGCTGAGCGATCGTATGATATGTGCAGCCTGTTCGAGCTTGTCGTCGGCTGTCCTGACGATATACGCTATGTTTTTCCTCATGAAGCTCATGCGGAATACGTTCTTTTCCTTGAAGTTTAGTTGTTTCTGTATGTCGTCGATGGCGGGTAGGGTGGCGGTGGCTGTAAGTGCGAGGACAGGTGCGTCCGGCTTTATCTTTCTGATTTCGGATATTGCCAGATATGATGGTCTGAAGTCATATCCCCATTGGCAGATACAGTGGGCTTCGTCAACGGTTATGAAGCTCACGGTCATGTGGCACAGTTTGCTGAGAAACAATTCTGACGACAGTCTTTCGGGGGATATATATAATAAGGTGACACCACCGAGCACGGCATTGTCGAGAATCTTCAGTATCTCAGTATGTTTCATGCTGCCATAGATGGCGTATGCCTTCACCCCCTTCTTTCTCAGAGCGTCCACCTGGTCTTTCATCAGCGCTATGAGTGGGGTGATGACGAGGCATACCCCCTCCATGGCGATGGCAGGCACCTGGAAGGTGATAGACTTTCCACCGCCGGTAGGCATCAGTCCGAGAGTGTCTTTCCCGGCACAGATGCTTTCAATGATGTCTCTTTGTATTCCTCTGAAGTCAGGGTAGCCCCAATACTCCTTAAGAATCCTGAGGTATTTGTCGTCTGCCATCTGCCAGTGTTATAATGTTCAAGCCTGTCCCTCTGTCGGCTGTATGTCTTCTATCTGCAGCTGCACGTCGTTGTGTTTGAAGATATTGTCCTCTATGGTGTATGCGATGTTGAAGCTGCGTTTCGACTTGATGTATCGTGCTGCGGCACTTTGCCCGAAGGCGATGCCGCTCATCACGTTGTTAGACTTTGAGTCTACGAGTTCCAGTTTGATGTGTTCCTGCTCTCTGCCCACCACCTTGCTCGTGCCGAAGTCGTATACGTTCATTGTGGCAAACATCGGTTTCATGTTGCCCGGTCCGAAAGGACCGAACTTCTTGAGTTCGCTGTGCATCTTCTTCGTGATGTCCTTCAGGTCTATCACGGCGTCGATATTGAGTGCCGCTTCGGTGTGTTCCGGCAGTATATGTTCCTCCACGTATGCCTGGAACCTGTCTCTGAATTCCTTCACGTCGTCCCATCTCAGCGTCAGTCCGGCTGCATAGGTATGACCGCCGAAGTTCAGCAGCAGGTCACGGCAGCTCTTTATGGCGGCATATATGTCGAATCCCGCCACGCTTCGTGCCGAACCGGTGGCGAGCTCGCCGTCGCGTGTCAGCACTACGGTAGGCCGCACGTAGATTTCCGTCAGTCTGGAAGCCACGATTCCTATTACGCCCTTTTTCCAGTTCTCGTCGTAGAGCACGATGCTCGAGTGTTTCTGCTGGCTCTCCAGTCTGCCCACAATCAAGTTTGCCTCTTCGGTCATCTGCTTGTCTATGTCCTTGCGCTGCTCGTTGTATTCGTTTATGTGTTTCGCCTTGTCGAAAGCCACGGCGAAATCCTTTTCCACGAGCAGGTTCACGCTCTCCCTTCCGTTCTCCATACGTCCGGAAGCGTTGATCCTCGGTCCGATTTTGAACACGATGTCGCTCATCGACAGCGTGCGTCCGTTCAGTCCGCAGATGTCGATGATGGCTTTCAGTCCGATGTTAGGGTTCTGGTTCAGCTGTTTCAGTCCGTGGTAGGCAAGAATCCTGTTCTCTCCCGTCACCGGCACGATGTCGGCAGCGATGCTCACGGCACAGAAGTCGAGCAGCGGTATCAGTCTTGAGAAAGAAATGCCGTTGCTCTTTGCAAATGCCTGCATGAATTTGAATCCCACACCGCATCCGCACAGATGTTTGAAAGGATAGGTGTCGTCTTCTCTTTTGGGGTTCAGAATAGCGGCGGCTTGTGGCATTTCCTCATCCGGCACGTGATGGTCGCAGATGATGAAGTCTATGCCCAGCTCTTTGGCGTATTCAATTTCTTTTATCGCCTTTATTCCACAGTCGAGTATTATTATCAGTCCCACACCCGTTTCGTGGGCGAAGTCGATACCCTTACGGCTCACTCCATATCCCTCGTCGTAGCGGTCGGGAATGTAGTAGTCGATGTTGGAGTAATACTGCTGTAAGAACTTGTAAACCAATGCGACGGCAGTACATCCGTCCACATCGTAGTCACCATACACCATGATGCGTTCCTTGCGCCCCATGGCTTCGTTGAGTCTTTCCACCGCGGCGTCCATGTCCTTCATAAGGAAAGGGTCGATGAGGTCGTTGAGCTGCGGATGGAAGAATTTCTTTGCGTCCTCTTCCTTTATTCCGCGCTTCGCCATTATCGTCGCTATCACGGGGCTGACTTTCAGGTTGTCAATCAGTTTTTCTGCATCTTTCTTTTGTTCTGGTGTAGGTGGATCGTATTTCCATTTAAAATGCATTTATATATTCTTTTTATTTCCTTCGCGAATGTCTTTGTAGGGCATTTCAAGGCACGTAGCCTAAGCCTTCAGGCCAAAGAGCGTGTAAAGTTACGAAAATTTGCTCAAATACTTATGTTACCCGCAGGTTTTTTATATAATTTTTAGGCAAGTAGACAAGTATGCAAGTAGACAAGTAGACGAGTAGGCAAGGGTATATGTCTCGACTTGTACGTTTCAGCAATAATCCTGTCTGTCAACAAGTGGAAGCAATATCCTTATTTGTTCGTCTGTCCGTCATTTTTTTTGAAAATATCCCTGCCAAATGTCCGAAATCCTTTTCTTTGGCGTTATATATATAAACGAGAGATGAAACCAGAAGAGTTCAACCATATTATCCTGCCTCTTAGACAAGAGTTGCTGTCGCGGGCCTTTGGCATGACCGGAAACGGAGAAGATGCCGAGGACCTCGTGCAGGAAGCGATGCTGAGGCTATGGAAAAGGCGCGACTCGCTGGATGCTTCAGACAATATAAAAGCACTTCTCTATACGATATTGCGCAATGCCTTCTATGACGACAGGCGCCGGCAGCAACGGCATCCTTCAGTCGAATTGTCAGAGGGTGTCGCCGGTTTTGAGGAGCGAGGCGTGGAGACTCTCGACGAGATGGCGCTGATACGGAATATAGTGGAACACCTTCCGCCGTTGCAGCGCCAGCTGTTCAGGATGAAAGAGATAGAGGGCTATGATGCCGGAGAGATAATGCAGATAACGGGCTGTACAGCCGACAATCTGAGAAAGAACCTCTCAAGAGCGCGTCTGAAGATAAGAGATACTTATATGAAACTGATGAAAGGAGCAAGAGATGAAAAATGATATTAATGACAACAGAACGGCTCATATTGCGGAACTGCTGGAGAAATATATCGGCGGTGAGACCACTATGGTGGAGGAAGATTTTCTGAGAGCGTATTTCAGAGAACATTCGGGTGATATTCCAGCGGAATGGAAACCATACAGGGTCATGTTCTGCTTCGTGGATGCAGAGAGGAAAACGGTTCGTGACGAAACTGGTGACATTGCTGCTGAAGCGAAGCCTGAAACCGCCGGCAAGACCGTCGGTCTGCACCGCAAGGTAGCCCTCTGGCTGTCGGCTGCCGCAGCTGTGGCGTTATTGTTGGTCTTTTTCCTTCCGTCGCACCAGAGTGATGCGGTATGCTATATGGTTGAAGACGGAAAAGTGTACACCGACAAGCGCTTGGTGCATGCAGAAGCTGCCGAGGCATTGCGCAACGTCGGTGAAATGGCAGACGATGATCCGTTTGAGGCTATGCGGATGATGAGGTGACTTGTTGTTGGAGAATGGTGATGTATGTAGAATTTTAATGTCAATGACTATGAAACGATATTTGTTTAGACGCATGATGTTCATGGCTGTGTTTCTGATGCTTGCCGTTGCAGCGATGGGACAAAAGGGACTCAACGTTGACAATGTGTTCCAGCGATATGGCAGAGCCAAGGGATGCAAGATGGTGGTGATGGAAAACACCACGCTGCATGGCTATAAACTCAGAGTGTATAAGAGTCTGGTATACAAGAAGCTACACCATGCAGTGAAGCCATATCTCGATGCCGACAGGAAGAATGCCAAGAAGGTGCGCGAGGTAATCGACGGTGGTGAACTTGTGAGTGGATATTACATGATGAAACCTTTGCCGGGCGGTTACAACAGATACATCCTCTTCAGCTATGTGGACAGCCGTAAGGGTACGGTGATATATATAGAAGGGAAACTGTCGCCCGACGACATACTGAAACTCTGTTATTCCAAGTATTGAGGGCTGCCCTCCGGAAGTCCACTGAAAAAACAACCCGTCCTGACCTTTATGAAAGGCAAAAACATTTTCACAGGATGTCAATTTGATAATGAAAAAACTTGAAATATGAAGAAATTACTATTGTTGGCTGCGTTCTTGCCGCTTTTGGGAGAGGCAGCAGAGAAAGAAGACACGACGTTTGTGGTGAAAGACAAAAAAATCGTAGTAGACGTGGATGGCAGCAAGACCAACGTCAAGGTGTTCGGCAACGACGGAGTGGAGCAGACGAAGGTCAGCGAAATGAACTTCGTGGATGGTCAGGAAGTGGAACAGGTATATGTGGGTTCGCCATTCCTGCCAACAAGCAATCTGCAGCACATCGATTTCGCCCCACGTTATCCTACGGTATGGTTCGGTATGGCAAACATCACCGGCAAGGTGTTCGGCACGAGCCAGCTCCACCACGCAAGGTTTTCAAAGTCGTTTGAATTTGGCGTCACCCCTTACTACATGTCGGTGCCGTTCAACAAGCAGAACAGTATGGGACTCAGTATCGCAGCCCAGCTCGTGTGGAGCCACCTCTGCTTTCAGAAAGACTATGTCGTGACGGAAACCGGCGGCAAATGGGATTTCGTGAAGATGGACCAGCGAGCCGACGGCAACAATATCAACTATATGTCGTTCCGTCTGCCCATGATGTTCACCGTGGATGGCAGCTATGACTTCTATTTGGGGCTGGGACTGTCGCCCGAGATCCGTACCAATGCCTGGTATAAGATGAAAGGAAACATATCGGCAGACGAGACCTACAAGCTCAACCGTCTGGGACTTAACATGTCGGTAGTCTGGGGAATCGGTCCGCTTGTCTTCAGCGGTTCGCTGGGTCTAACGCCACTTTTCAAGACAGTCAACGGCAAGAAGGCATATCAGAACTCCTGTTCTGTAGGAGTGGATGTCCTGTCGCTCGTGAAACTCATCAACTCAGGCAAAAAGAAGAACAAGGAAAAAATAGATTTCTAAATATTGCTGTCCGGTAAATCTTTTGCAAGCAGTTGTAAAATACTACCATTGAACGGCCTAATGACCGATTTGGGTTTAAGATAATCGATATGGGTGAAAGTTGCCCATATCGCTGATTCTTAGTAAAAGCAAGAATTGCTCACAAACTGTCAGATTGTCTGGTTTTTAGTCGTAACATTTTGACAGACAGACAGTTGACTACCTTACGATTGTCAGCCAATTGTCTGGATGGTTTGCTGATGAAAGAAATTGTCAGATGAGAGGAATTCAGGCGACAGGCATTGTCAATACTCTTGGAGCTTTGGCTGCATATTGTTTCTTTCCTAAGAAACCAATAATTGCAGTCCAAAGGACTATAGATAGACAATTAACCTTATTCTAATTCGTCGAACTCATGCTAACTTATTGGGCAGACGTCTGACTGCAATTCTGCCCATCCGAGGCAAGCAGCGTGCCCATGATGGGTAAGCACCGTGCCCCACTTGGGCAAGCACCGTGCCCCACTTGGGCAACATCAATGCCCCAAATGTGCCCGTTGATGCCCAAAACAGAGACCATAGTGTTCTTTGGATGAAACAGGACATGGAAATACCCGGTTTGGCAGCTCTTGGCGTGAAAGAAACTGTTGCCGTTGTGTGTGGAGATAGTTTGGTAGTGATGATACTTCGGTATTCAGAATGATACTTTTATGATACTTTTCTGTTAATACTTCAGAAAAGTATCATTTGGCTAAGTCTTTATAAGTCAGAGATTTGACTATAGAATAAAGGCGAAAATGATACAATGACACTTCTTTTCACGAAAACTCGTTTATCTCCATCGGTCATTATGGCTTGAGTGGACATATAGTGAGTTGGAGATTGCGGACGATTTGACCATGCGGACGATAACGACTGACTTGCATTGACATGAGATAAATCGGAGAGAGGCGTGTGGATATTGAAGAGTGGTGGGCGTTTCTGTGGAAAACAATGAAAATCCCCGGTACAAGAGCGTTTGTTGCATCTTGTGCCGGGGATTGTGTATTCCTTTTTCCCGTTTGTCATCGTTTGAACTTCCGGTAAATCTTCCATGCGAACAAGGCACCGTCGATGATGCCGACGCTCGAGCTGAGGACGCTCGACAGAGTGAAACCTTTCTGTCTGGTCTTCTTCTCCGGCTTGAACATCGCGTTCCATAGCAGACCAATTTCTTTCTGGTCTTTGTTCATTCCTTTGAGCAACTCTTCACGGCGAGCCGCGATGTCGTCCAATGAATGGAAATGCTGTTGATGGTTCTGAGTCTTGTCCATAAGCTATCGGTCCATTAAAACATCGGTGAGAAATTTCACCAACGGACGCTCCACGAGCGGTTTTCTGAATAGGAGGAACAGTAGGAAGGCAACCAGATAGAATGCCCCCACCACGCAGAAGGCTCCAGCATACCCGATGCAGTCGGACAGCCATACCGTGGCGGCGAGCGAGAAGAATATCAGTGTCATGATGATTATCAGAGCCAATACCGCCACTATCACGAGTGCCGTTATCAGTCTGACAGACTTCTCTATCGCTCCGAGCTTTATGTATTCGCACTGAAGGCCGAAGTAATGACGGGCTAACTCCACGAGTCTGCCTATTATGCCGATGTTCCTATCACTTGAAAACATCAATGTCCTTGGATTTAGTTATAGTTCGTTTACCTTGTTCTTTGTCCATCCGCCAAGCGTGGCAGATGGCTGGAGGCAGGTGTTATACCTCCTCAGATTCAGCTGCCGCATCCTGGATGTCGTCAGCCAAGTCGCCCATTTCCTTGCGTGTCAGCTTGATGCTATGGCGCTTGCAGAAGTCGTCGATGGCGTCAGTGATTTTCTCTCTTGTATCGGTACCCTTTTCTGGGGCGAGTAATAGACCGAGTGCTGTTCCTGCCAGAGCTCCGCCGAGGAATGCTCCGATGTAACCTAATGCTTTCATAATCTTCAGATGTTAAAAATTAGACTAAATGTTATTGTGAAAGCAAATATAGTGCTTTTTTTTGTATCGGCAATGCCTTTTTACTATTTTTTTGCCTGCTGAAGAGATAAAGAAGGTATTTAACAAACTTTGTGTGCCGCAATCTCTTTATTTACACCTAATTTATTTAACTTTGCAGAAATTTTGAAAAATAAGAATGTATAACCAAACAAAATAACTGAAATGAAGAAATATACTATAATCTGCACAAGCCTTTTCCTGGCTGTTGCATTCACAAGCTGTGGTTCGTCTGAGAAAGCATACAGAAAGATGTATGAAAAGGCACAGGCTGCCGAAAACAAGACCGCTACAGAACAGCCTACAGAAGAAGTTGCAGTAGTGACTCCAGTTGTGGAGAAGCCAGCCAACGAGACCGTTGTCGTTGACAATACCGACAATGTGCCGGTGCGTCAGGGCAAATACTCTGTGATAAGCGGTGCCGGACTGAAGTCGTTCAGTGTTGTGGTAGGCTCTTTCTCTGTGCAGGCAAATGCAGAGGGAATGCAGGGACAGCTCAACAGCAAGGGCTATGCCGCACAGGTGGTTTACGACTCGGCTACAAGGATGTATCGTGTGGTGGCAACTACATTCGATACCAAGAACGAGGCTGTGCAGAGCCGCAACCAGTTGAGAAGCCAGTATCCGGACGCATGGCTGCTCTATAACCAGCAGTAATCAGAACCGTGGCACGCATACTGTCGATAGACTACGGAAAGAAACGCACCGGACTTGCCGTGACCGACCCCCTGCAGATCATTGCAGGAGGGCTTGCCACAGTGCCTACGGTGCAGCTCTACGACTATCTCGTGAAATACATCAGCGAGGAGAGCGTGGAGCTGATTGTCATCGGCGAACCGAGGCAGCCGAATGGCGAGCCGAGCGAGAACCTGGCGAGGGTGAGACAGTTTGTGGCGCGCTGGAAAAACCATCAGCAGGTGCCTATCATATACTATGACGAGCGTTTCACATCGGTGCTTGCACACAAGGCGATGATAGACGGCGGACTGAAAAAGAAGGCGCGTCAGAACAAGGCGCTCGTAGATGAAATAAGCGCAACAATAATATTACAAAGCTTTTTGGAATCAAAGAGATGATTTTACCTATATATATATACGGACAGCCAGTATTGAGAAAAGAATCGGCTGATATTGAGAAAGACTATCCCAATCTGAAGGAACTGTTGGCAAACATGTTCGAGACGATGGAGGAGGCTAACGGCGTGGGACTTGCCGCACCGCAGATAGGACTGAACATCAGGGTTGTGGTAATCGACCTCGATGTGCTGTCGGAAGATTTTCCCGAATACAAGGGATTCAAGAAGGGATTTATCAATCCACATATCATAGAATACGACGAAACGAATACGGAGAGCCTGGAGGAAGGATGTCTCTCGCTGCCTGGCATCCAGGAGAAAGTGACACGTCCTACACGCATCCATGTGCAGTATCTCGACGAAGACCTCAACGAGCACGATGAGTGGGTGGAGGGATATCTGGCCCGTGTCATGCAGCACGAGTTCGACCATCTCGACGCTAAGATGTTCATCGACCGCATCTCTCCGCTGAGAAAGCAGCTCATCAAGAGCAAACTGAAGGCTCTCTTGCAGGGACGCTACCGCTGCAGCTACCGCACAAAGGCGGCAAGACGCTGACGCGGGGCTCGATGAGCCGTCGTTTTGACGAAGATATTCTTTTAGAACAACAGACACGTAATCCTCATGCTACTATGCGCAAGATACTCTTATTGGTATTATGTTTCGCCTCGTTGGCCTTTGCCAGGGCGCAATACAACATCGACAGATTGATAAGGGTAGGGCAGAGCGCATTGTATTATGAGGATTATGTCTTGTCTATACAGTATTTCAGCCGTGCCATAGCCTCAAAGCCATATCTCTACGAGCCGTGGCTGGGAAGAGGCGAGGCGAAGTTCAGACTCGACGACTATGTGGGGGCCGAGGCCGACTGCACCGAGGCGATAAGACTGAACCCCTATGTGCCGGTGATTTACGAGCTGAGAGGACTCTGCCGTATCAAGCAGAACAATTTCTCTGGAGCCGTATCCGACTACGACAAGACGATAGAATACGAGCCGGACAACAAGAACCTGTGGTATAACAGGGTGTTGTGTAAGCTGGAGGACAAGGATTATGACAAGGCATCGGCAGATCTCGACGTGATGATGAGACGCTGGCCTAAATATTCACAGGCGTTCAGACTCAAGGCAGAACTGTGTCTGCAACAGAAAGACACTCTGCAAGGAAGCCAGTATCTGGACAAGAGCCTGGAACTCAACCCATACGACGGTGAGGCATGGGCGACCCGCTCGATGATAAGTCTGGCTAAGTCGGAATGGAAAGACGCTGAGCAGCAGCTCTCCAAGGCAATACATCTGAAACCAAGCATGGCGGGATATTATGTGAACCGTGCGTTGGCAAGATACAATATCAACAACCTGCGTGGAGCGCTGGCGGATTACGACAAGGCAATTGAACTGGAGCCGAACAATTTCCTGGCACACTACAACCGAGGACAGCTGCGTGTGCAGGTGGGCGACGACAACAGGGCGGTGGAGGACTTCGACTTCATAATCCGTCTTGAACCAGCCAACGTGATGGCTATCTACAACCGTGCGCTGCTGCGTGAGCGCATTGGAAACCTGAGAGGTGCGATTGCCGACTATTCCACATTGATATCACAATTCCCCAACTTCTGGGTAGGACTCAGCAACCGTGCCCGCTGCTACCGCCGTCTCGGCATGACGGCGAAGGCAGAGCTCGATGAGTTCCGTATCTTCAAGGCGCAGAACGACAAGTCGAATGGCTATCAGCCACGTTGGAGCAAGAAGAAAATACGTGATGTGAGAAAGAGAAGCGAGATAAACTTCGACAAATACAACCAGCTCGTGGTTGACGACAAGGCAGAGGTGGACCATGAGTATGAAAACTCCTACAGAGGAAAGGTGCAGAACCGCCACCTCGATGTGGAGTATATGCCGATGTACCAGCTCTCGTTCATCCAGTACAACAACGGCGTGAAGTCGTATGTCGCTTCAGATGAAATCGTTGACCGTTTCAACAAGGAAATGGCAGAGAAGTCAGACGCCACGATACACAATGCCAGCTTGCCACTACAGATAACCTGTAATCCGAAGAGCCTCGACGAGGAAACATCGAAGCGCTATCTCGTGATGATAGACTCGCTGAGCGATATGATACAGAAATCGAAGAATCTGCGTGGCGACAAGGGGTATCTGCTCAAGAGGGCTGTGGCGTATTGCGTGACCCAGAATTATTACGATGCAGAAAACGACCTTTCGGCATATTTGCAGATAGACAGCACCTCGGTACTCGCGTATTGGCAGAGGGCGGTATGTCTGACGATGTTGAGGACATTCGATGCGTCGATGGGAGGCAAACCGATGTTCAGTGAGCAGAAGGCTATCGACGACCTTGCCAAAGCGATAAGTCTCGACGGCAACAACGCATATCTTTATTACGACAGGGCAAACCTGTATGCCGCATCCAAAAACTTTGGCAAGGCGCTGGCAGACTACGACAAGGCCATATCCATTGACGGCAGACTGGCAGAGGCTTACTATAACAGAGGAATGGTGAGGGTGTTTGCCGGAAATGTGGAACAAGGTGTGGCAGACCTTAGCAAAGCTGGCGAACTGGGACTCGTGGATGCCTATGTGGCAATAAAGAAATATGGAAACAAGAAGGGAAAATGATAGATGAAGACATATTTAACGTATGTTCTTTCTTCGTTTCACTGGAAAATACTAATTTTGCACTTGTTAAAACAATCGCGGGTATTCGTATCACTCGCTAAAAACAAATAAATACAATTATGATTAAAATCACATTTCCAGACGGAACTGTTCGTGAGTATGAACAGGGCGTGACTGGTCTGCAGATTGCAGAGAGCATTTCGCCGGCTTTGGCCCGCAACGTATTGGCTTGCGGCGTGAATGGCGAAACGGTAGAGTTGAACCGTCCTATCAACGAGGATGCAAAGGTAACATTGTACAAGTGGGAAGACGAAGAAGGCAAACATGCCTTCTGGCACACATCAGCCCACCTGTTGGCTGAAGCGCTCCAGGAGTTGTACCCTGGAATCCAGTTCGGTTTCGGACCTGCTGTAGATAATGGATTCTTCTATGATGTTATGCCGAAAGACGGTGTAGTGATCAAGGAGGGAGACTTCGACAAGATTGAGAAGAAGATGAAGGAGCTCGCGGCTAAAGACGAGCTGCTCGTGCGCAAGGAGGTTTCAAAGGCAGACGCCCTGAAGGAATTCAAGGCAGACGGTCAGGAATACAAATACGAGCACATCGACCAAGACCTTGAGGACGGTACCATCACCACATACACACAGGGCCATTTCACAGACCTCTGTAAGGGTCCGCACCTTGTGAGCACTGGTGCCATCAAGGCAATCAAGATAACAAGCGTTGCCGGAGCCTTCTGGCGTGGCGATGCCAAGCGTGAGCAGATGACACGAATCTACGGTATCTCCTTCCCAAAGAAGAAGATGCTCGACGAATATCTCGTGATGCTCGAAGAGGCAAAGAAGCGCGACCACAGAAAGATAGGCAAGGAGATGGAACTCTTCATGTTCTCAGAGCGTGTGGGCAAGGGACTTCCTATTTGGCTGCCGAAGGGAACACAGCTGCGTCTGCGTCTGCAGGAGCTGCTTCGCACACTCTTGAAACCATATAACTATCAGGAGGTAATTACTCCGGGAATCGGCGGAAAGAGCCTTTATGTTACTTCTGGCCACTATGCACACTATGGCAAGGACGCCTTCCAACCAATCCACACTCCAGAGGAGGATGAGGAGTATATGCTGAAGCCGATGAACTGTCCGCACCATTGTGAGGTATATGCCCGCAAACCACGTTCATACAAGGATCTGCCATTGCGTATCGCAGAGTTCGGTACGGTGTTCCGCTATGAGAAGAGCGGTGAGCTGCATGGATTGACACGTGTGCGTACGTTTACACAGGACGATGCCCACATATTCGTGCGTCCGGACCAGGTGAAGAAAGAGTTCGAAAACGTGATTGACGTAATCCTCAAGGTGTTTGACATCTTTGGATTCAAGGACTACGAGGCTCAGATTTCACTTCGTGACCCAAAGGACACAGAGAAATATATCGGCGACGATCAGAATTGGGAAGACAGCCAGAATGCCATCCGCGAGGCTTGTCGCGAGAAGGGTCTTCTGTGTCGTGAGGAAGAAGGCGAGGCAGCGTTCTACGGACCAAAGCTCGACTTCATGGTGAAGGATGCCATCGGACGCAGATGGCAGCTCGGAACAATCCAGGTGGACTACAACCTGCCGGAGCGTTTCAAACTGGAATATACAGCAGAGGACAACTCTAAGAAGACTCCGGTAATGATACACCGTGCACCATTCGGCTCGCTGGAGCGTTTCACCGCCGTGCTCATCGAGCATACCGCAGGTCATTTCCCACTCTGGCTCACACCAGACCAGGTGGCTATCCTGCCAATCTCAGAGAAGTATAACGAATACGCAAATAATCTTGCCAAGTATTTTGACGGCAAGGGTGTGCGTGCAAAGGTTGACGACCGCAACGAGAAGATTGGCCGCAAGATTCGCGACAACGAGATGAAGCGCATCCCATACATGCTCGTAGTTGGAGAGAAGGAGCAGGCCGAAGGTACTGTTGCCGTGCGTAAGCAGGGCGGTGGCGACCAGGGCGTGATGAGCAAGGAAGACTTCGCCAAGAAGATAAACGACGAAGTGGCTGAGATGCTTAAAGGCTTGACATTGTAATGAGTTCGTTGCGGCGCTGCCGCACAAGGATATGGAGAATGGGCGTTTGCGATTATTCGTGAGCGCCCATTTGAATTGAATGATGTGTAGATTGTCTTCAGATTTCTGTTACTTATACCAGTCTTGCCAAATCTGTAGTTTTGGCTTCTTGAATCGGGCTTCTAAGTAAGCTGTGCGGTAATTATGTTCAGAATGCCGCCATTCGAGTCGGACTTATGTCTGCAATCCTGCGATTTGGTATAAAGTGATGAAAATTAAACACTTCTGAAAGAGGTATTTACCGTAAAATGCAAAAAAAACCGAAATATATTTCCGTATGCCGCCAAAAACTCGTATATTTGCAAGCCCAAAAGTAAGGACAAAGATATATAAAACAATAACGTATAAAATAAAATGACAAAAGCAGACATTATAGAAGAAATTGTTGCTTCTACAGGTGTGGCAAGAAAAGATGCAGCCACTACTGTCGAGGCATTTATGGAAGCTATCAAAAACAGTTTGTTGGAGAGAAAGGAAAATGTTTACTTGAGAGGTTTCGGTAGCTTTATCGTGAAGCACCGTGCAGAGAAGACAGCAAGAAACATCTCTAAGAACACAACAATTGTGATTGCAGCCCACGACTTCCCAAGTTTCAAGCCTGCCAAAAGCTTCGTCAGCAAAATGAAGGGCGAAGAGTAAGAAAGATATTATTAACAACATTATATTAAACAATTAAAAAACAATAAGATTATGCCAAGCGGTAAGAAGAAAAAGGGCCACAAGATGGCTACTCACAAGCGTAAGAAAAGATTAAGAAAGAACAGACATAAGAGCAAGTAAGACTAACTGCAGAGTTAGTGCTTAATGGAAGGTCTATTCGGACTGGGCATGTCAATCAATGCAGCAATCATCAAGAACGCGTATTTGTTGACATGCCCTTATTTTATCAATCAAGTTTTTGTATTTAGGACATGACAAGCGAATTAGTAATCGACGTTCAACAGAAAGAAATCTCCATCGCCCTTCTTGAAGACAAGAATCTCGTGGAGTATCAGAACGAGCCGAGGTCGGCGTCGTTTTCTGTTGGAAACATCTACGTGGCAAAAGTCAAGAAGCTGATGCCGGGCTTGAATGCAAGCTTTGTAGATGTGGGCTATGAGCGTGATGCCTTTCTACACTATCTTGACCTCGGGAGTCAGTTCAACTCCTATGAAAAGTATATCAAACAGGTACAGAGCGACAGAAAGAAACTTTATCCCTTTGCCAAGGCGATGAGACTGCCCGACTTGAAGAAGGACGGCTCAGTGCAGAGCGAATTGCAGCAGGGACAGGAGGTGCTGGTGCAAATCGTAAAAGAACCCATTTCAACGAAGGGACCGCGACTGACAGGCGAATTGAGTTTCGCCGGACGTTACCTGGTCCTTATTCCATTTGATGATAAAGTTTCTGTTTCATCCAAAATTAAAAGCGGCGAGGAAAGGGCAAGACTCAAACAGCTCATCCACAGCATCAAGCCAAAGAACGTGGGCGTTATTGTGCGCACCGTGGCTGAGGGAAAGCGTGTGGCTGAACTGGACACAGAGCTGAAGGTACTGATGAAGCGGTGGGAGGACGCTATCAAGAAAGTACAGGAAACCCAAAAACGCCCGCAGTTGGTTTACGAAGAGACAAGCCGCATCGTAGCAATGCTCCGCGACCTCTTCAACCCCTCGTACGAAAACATCTACGTAAATGACGAGGAGGTGTATAAGGAGGTGAAGCATTATGTAACGCTCATCGCTCCTGAGAAAGCAAACATCGTGAAGCTTTACAAGGGAACGGTGCCTATCTTTGACAACTTCAACGTAACAAAGCAGATCAAGTCGAGCTTCGGAAAGATTGTAAACTATAAGCATGGTGCTTATCTTATCATAGAACACACCGAAGCCCTTCATGTCGTTGATGTGAACAGCGGAAACCGCACACGTTCAAACAACGGACAGGAGGCTAATGCACTTGACGTGAACCTCGGAGCTGCTGATGAGCTGGCCCGCCAGTTGCGTCTTCGCGATATGGGCGGCATCATCGTGGTGGACTTCATCGACATGAACCTTGCCGAGGATCGTCAGATTCTTTATGAACGCATGTGCAAGAACATGCAGAAAGACCGTGCACGCCACAATATCCTGCCGCTGAGCAAGTTCGGACTGATGCAGATAACGCGTCAGCGTGTGCGTCCAGCCATGGATGTCAATGTGGAAGAGACCTGCCCTACATGCTTTGGAAAGGGAAAGATAAAGTCGAGCATACTTTTCACAGACCAGTTGGAGAACAAAATTGACAAGTTGGTCAACAAGATAGGAATAAAGAATTTCTATCTTCACGTACATCCGTATGTGGCTGCTTATATCAATCAGGGTATTTTCAGCCTTAAGCGTAAGTGGCAGATGAAATACGGATTTGGCGTACACGTCGTCTCTTCTCAGAAGATGGCTTTCTTGCAGTATGAATTCTATGACAGCAAGAAAGAGGTCATCGACATGAAGGAAGAGAGCGAGACGATGTAACAAGCGTAAAAGTAGTACACATCATGGTGCGGCATCATTTAGCCGTAGCTGATAGGAAAGGCAAAAAACTTACAACAAAAAAATCGGGAAGCGGACCAATTGTCCTGCTTCCCGAATTTTTTGTTATTATAGTTATCCTGTTGAATCAAATACCGAGTTTCTTTCTGATATCCTTAGGAATGGCGTTCTTGTTAACCATGAAGTCCATAACCTTGTAAGCGCTGAAAGTCTTTGTCATATACCAGATTCCCTTGTAGTCGCCATGCTCACCCCAAGAGTTCTTGATCATATAGTATTCCTTGCCGTTCTGGTCTTTTGCCAGACCGAAGAGGTGCATACCGTGGTCGTCTGTTGTCTCCCAATTGTCGAAAGCCTCCTGGCGCATCTCCTGTGTGAGCTTAACCTCAGGAGTGTTTACACCGAGAGAGTCGAGGAGATTTGTCTTCTGAGACTGAGTGAGCTTGAGCCACTTTGCAGCATCGCTTCCAGAAAGGCTCTGAACAGCCTTTGTGTCGATGGCAACAGCGAGACCCTGACGTGTGAAGCCCTGCTCTGAAACGTCGCCACCCCACATTACGCTGTAACCATTGTTGATAGCGTTGTCGATGATGCGGTTGATGTCCTCAACAGGAACGTTGTAGCTCATACCCCAGCGCCAGTTGTCCTGTACCTCTACAGCGAATGGCTTGTAGAATGGGTGGTGAGTGTAGCTTGTGATGCTTACATAGTCGTTCCAATCCAGACCGAAGCTGTCAGCGAATGTTCTTGGAGTGTAGGTCTTTCCCTCATACTTGAAAGACTCTGGGCACTTGCCGAGATAAGTGTCGAGGATAGCCTGCAGACCCTTCTTCCATGCTGGAGACAATTTCTTCATGTTGCTCTTTGCTACAGCCTCTACGTATGGAGTCATTACAGCGAAGAACTCGTTGAAGTTGTTCAGAGAGTCACCATAGAGTGAGCCAGGTGCCGGCATAGCGTCCTCTGGGCAGATACCATAGTTTTTCAGGCAGTACAATGGATCCTCAGCAGAACCACCCTGAGAGAATGAAACGTCACCATGCATGCGAACTGCAGTGATAGCGCGGTCCATGTAAGTCTTGTTTGCAACAAAAGCCTCGCAGAGGTCTACGCTCTTGCCAGTCTTTCTCAAGATTTCGCTCTCGAAGAAAGAGAGAGTAGAGTAGTCCCAGCAGGTACCGCTTCTGCTCTGGTCCTTGATGCTTGTGATCTTACATTCTTTGATTGTGGTGAATACCGGCTTGTTCTTGTTTGCCGATTCCTTCTTCTCCTGAGCATTGGCTCCCATAGCGAGGCAAGCCAAGAGGGCTAACGTTAGAATTTTTTTCATTTTGTATTGTTTATAAATAAATTAATGTTTTCTGATTTCCTGCGTTTTATATCATGTAATCATGAACTTAGTTCTTGCTCATGAAATCCTCAACGTCTTTTGGATGATATGGGATACGCTCCTCACCGAGGAAGCGGCAGCCGTCGCTTGTGATGAGAATGTCGTCCTCGATACGGATTCCACCGAAATCCTTGTATGTCTCCAGCTTTTCATAGTTGATGAAGTCCTTGTGGAGACCCTTAGCGCGCCATTCGTCGATGAGGGCTGGGATGAAGTAGATTCCCGGTTCGTCTGTAACAACGAAGCCTTCTTCAAGTCGGCGGCCCATGCGCAGGCAGTTTGTTCCGAACTGCTCCAGATTAGGTCTTGTTTCATCGTCAAATCCCACGTAGGTTTGTCCGAGTCCCTCCATGTCGTGTACGTCCATACCCATCATGTGGCCCAGTCCGTGAGGCAGGAACATGGCGTGAGCGCCAACCCTTACAGCCTCCTCTGTATCGCCCATCATGAGTCCGAGCTCCTTCAGTCTGTCTGTCATAAGGCGGCAAACGTCCATGTGCACGTCGAAATACTTGACGCCAGGCTTTGAAATTTTCAAGGCGAGGTCGTGGCAATCCTCCACGATAGAATAAATCTCAAGCTGTCTTTGAGTGAATTTTCCGTTTACAGGGAATGTTCTGGTATTGTCAGAGCAATAGTGTTCCATTGTCTCGCCGCCACAGTCGCAGAGAGCCAGTCGTCCGCTTTCGAGCACAGCCATAGAAGGATTGCCGTGCATAATCTCACCATGCTGTGAGAAGATTGTAGGGAAGCTTACCATCGCACCATACGAGTTGGCAATACCGTTTACCTGTCCGCCTACATATTTCTCTGTCACTCCAGGCTTTGTCACACGCATTGCTGTGGTGTGCATCTTGTAACCGATAGCACAAGCACGCTCGATTTCCTCGATTTCCTGCTGTTCCTTAGTAGAGCGCATCTTCACCACTGCCTTTATCAGTTCAACAGATGCAGCCTCGCGCTGTTTGCTTGGATGAATGCCGAGCAGGTCGAAAATCTGTATCATGGTGTCATGACGGTAAGGCGGCAGGAAATGTATCGTGCGTTTCTCTTTCATGGCGTTGTCGCAGATAACCTGAAGCTGCTTCATCGGTGCGCTTTCTTTTACTCCTGCGCGTTCTGCCATATCATGAACGCTGTCAACGCTTCCATACCATACGATGTCGTCGATATCGATGTCGTTGCCGATTAGCAACTCCTTGTCGTTGTCAACGTCGATTACTCCAACGAGTCCGTCTCTCTTCGGTCCGAAATAATAAAGGAAAGTAGAGTCCTGACGGAATGGATAATATCCGTTAGCCGGGAAATTCGCCGGAGACTCATTGTTGCCGAAAAGGATTATGATACCGCTCTTTACGAGCTTCTTGAGCTCGGCGCGTCGGTTGACGTAGGTTTCTTTGCTGAACATATCGTGTGTTTTATCTTTATATTATAAATATGTGAAATCGAGTCGCTTTGTACAATTTCATTGTCGTGACTCCTTGTTTATAAGTCAGCGTTGTGACAGATTTGAGAAGTCTTCGCAAATTTGAATTTACATGCTATGAAACATCGATCAAGTTGATTCTTCTGTTTTTCTTTTGTTACATTGAAGGTTCACATCGGAGCCAAATGAGCAAAACGAGACATGCCCAATCTTTGCCATGGCAAGAAAAAGCTGCACGATTGTGCAAGTTTTCTCTTTGCAAAGATAGATATAATTGCTTGAAAAGCATTATCTTTGCATAGAATTTTATAGATTTTTCGTTATAATTTCTTTAATACGTGTGGCTTTTACAAGCTATATAGACTCTTTTCAGAGAAAAGAACGCCTAAAAAGGAAAAAAATAGCAAAATAGAGCATTTGTTTTGAGTTTCAAGTGGTTGTGGCAGTCTTTGGCTTTAGTTGTCAGTGACAAGGAAATGAGGAAAAAGCAGATTAGAGAAGTAGAAACGCTTTCAAATCATTACCCAATGGAAACGCCCTAATAAGCATTTTTAACGGTGGCGGTTCATATTTCCCCATTCTGCGTAAGTTTTGGTTTTGCCATGCAACTCTCATAGTTTAATTTTGCACCGAACAAAAAAGTAAGAATTATGAGATGCACTTTCAAGACAGTCTTCTATGTAAATGGAAGCAAGGAGAGAAACGGAATTGTCCCTATCATGGGACGTGTGACAATCAACGGAACTATCGCACAGTTCAGTTGCAAGCAGAACGTTACCAAGGCTATCTGGGATGCCAAGGGCAACAGAGCCATAGGTAAGAGTAAGGAAGCCAAGGAGGTGAACTTCGTGCTTGACAACATCAAGGCGCAAATCGCCAAGCATTACCAACGTCTTTCCGACCGTGAGGCGTTCGTTACCGCTGAAATGGTGAGAAATGCCTACCAAGGCATTGGCACGGAGTACGAGACTTTGCTCAGAGCTTTTGACAAGGAGAACGCCGCCTTTGCCAAGCGTGTCGGCAAGGACAGGGCAAAGACTACTTACAACAAGTACCTAACGGTGAGAAAGTATGTTGCCGAGTTCATCAAGTATCAGTACAAGCGCAGCGACATGTCCATGAATGAGCTTACCGAGGAGTTCATCCGTGACTATTGTCTGTACTTGAAGAATGTGGTAGGACTTGCGCAGTCCTCCATTTGGATTTACTCCATTCCGCTGAAACATATCGTTACGACCGCACACTACAATGGCAAGATACCGAGAAATCCATTTGCCATGTACCATGTTGACCCAGACCACAAGGAACGTGAGTTCTTGACATTGGACGAGCTAACCGCCATGACTGAGATAAAGTTGGAAGACCCAAACATGGCTTTTGCGAGAGACCTTTTCATTTTTGGTTGTTGGACAGGTATCTCTTTCATAGACATCAAGAACTTGACGGAGGACAACATCTGTATAGTTAATGGTGCTCCTTGGATTGTGTCGAAGCGTCAGAAGACAGGTGTACCATTCCAAATCAAGCTGCTGGATATACCTATACAGATTATTGAGAGATACAAATCATTCAGAAAAGACTGTCACTTATTCCATATTGGTGACCATGGAACTATCAATAAGCATATCAAGCGAGTTGCTGCAATGTGTGGTATCAAAAAGCAAGTTTCGTTCCACGTATCTCGTCATAGTTGGGCAGTTTTGGCTTTAGAATATGGTATGCCGATAGAGAGCGTGAGCAAGATTCTCGGTCACACGAACATCACCACGACACAGATATACGCCAAGGTGACAAGTAACAAACTTGACCATGACATATCTGTTTTTGAAAGTCGAATCAAGGGGCATTTGCCTGTAATAGGAGGAATGGTATGAAAAGGACAATTATCACTATGGACGGAAATGGGACACTTTCCATTCCGTCCAACTTAGAGAACTTGTGGATGAATGAAGGCGAGTTGGTGAATATATTTCATGCCACAGCTCCCAAACTCAACTCTGTGATACGAGCCATATATAAGGAAGGTATGCTGTCTATGTCAGAAGTTCAACGCAAGGACGAAACTTCCGTTGGGGTTTGGCAAACGCTGTATAGTTTTCCGATGATAGTTACCATTTGCTTTCGTCTCCACTCTTTTGGCGCAGCACAACTTCGTGATGCAATCCTCAAGAGATTGTACGGAGCAAAAGAGAAAAGTACCATAATCCTACAACTCTATGGAGGTACAAACACCTTTAGCTAAATATGATTGAATACTTGGCAGTTTAGTGAGGTGCTGTCGTACTGATTCATTGTCGTATCGAGAAGTGTTGTCGTGAGAAAAAGCAGAACTTTTGATGTCATACGTTTTATATGTTTATCGTATGACATGTAAAACGTATGACATGCAGGAATACATTTTTGTTCATCCCGAGGAACGGTTTCTTTGTAAGCCTTTCTTCGGGATTTTTCGTTTTACCTTATCCCCAAAAGCTATATCAAACACCTTGATTTCCTATCTTTTAACACTGTCGGTTCAAACTTCTCCATTCTGCGTAGGTTTGAGTTTTGTATTTTGATTTTCCGCCATTAACTTTGCAACTTTAATTTTTATAAGTTACAAAGGAGAATTTATGAACATGACAAATGACAACAAACTGCCAGTTGAAGTTGCTACCATGCAGCCACAGGCACCACCTCCACCAAACGAGGTGTTCATCCGTGTTGGCACAACCTTATACAAGGTGGTTGACCAACCTACTATCAATGGAGGGAAGGTAAGAAAGCGCATCCCTTGGAACATGGAAACCTTGCGTCAGGACTACGGCAAGGAGTTCATCAAGTATGTCCACAAGTATGACGGATTCTGTACCGTTCCCGAACATGTGAACCACCGAACTGTAATAGACGGTTTTCTCAATCTCTACGAGCCGATAAGCCACAAGCCAATGAAAGGGGATTTTCCGAACATCAAGAAATTGCTTTTTCACATCTTCGGTGAGCAATACGAGCTTGGCATGGACTATCTGCAACTGCTCTATCTCAGACCTGTGCAGAAACTTCCAATTCTTTTGCTTGTGTCTGAGGAGAGGAACACAGGCAAGACCACGTTCTTGAACTTTCTGAAAGCGTTGTTCCAAGACAACGTTACGTTCAATACCAACGAGGACTTCCGCAGTCAGTTCAATGCAGATTGGGCTGGCAAGCTGCTCATAGTCGTGGATGAGGTGCTACTCAGTCGCAGGGAGGATTCTGAGCGTTTAAAGAATCTCAGCACCACACTCTCCTACAAGGTGGAAGCCAAGGGCAAGGACAGAAACGAGATTTCTTTCTTTGCCAAGTTTGTGCTGTGCTCCAACAACGAATCCCTGCCTGTCATCATTGACGAGGGAGAGACCCGATATTGGGTGAGAAAGATTTCATCGCTGCAATCGGACGATACCGACTTCTTGCGTAAACTGATTGCTGAGATACCTGCTTTCCTGTTCCATCTGCAAGGCAGAACGCTGTCAACACAGCAGAAGAGCCGAATGTGGTTCGCCCCCGAGCAGATTGCGACTGATGCCTTGCGGAGAATCATCCGCTGCAACCGCAACAGACTTGAGGTGGAACTATCGGAGTTGTTTCTTGAAATTATGGAAAACACCCAGACAGATAGCTTACAGTTCTGCCTCAATGATGCCCTTTCCTTATTGCAGTGCAACCACGTGAAAGCGGAGAAGCACCTTGTGCGAAAGACAGTGCAAGACTGTTGGAAACTGCAACCTGCACCAAATGGTCTCACATACACTACATACGAGTATAACTACGTCAATGGTTGCCAATATTCACCCATCAAACGTGTGGGCAGGTTCTACACCATAACGAGAGACAAATTAAACGGCAAATAATTTGATGAATTGTTGAACATGATGAAATAAGTATTGAATATCAGATATTTATGGTTCTACATATTCTCAACATAATACTCAACAAAAGAATGGGACTGATGAAAAGAGAAAACATGATGGTTCATACCTATCTTTCTCTTTTGCTCCGTAAATTGTTGTGACGAGGAATTTGTTGAGAGTTTGTTGTAATGCTAATTCGTTGGTTCTCATAATATTATTCATTATTTTCAACAGCTCATCAAAAATACATTCACCACTTAATCCACAGTAAGACATGAACATTCAAGAAGCAAAGCAAATCAAGATTGCAGACTATCTGCAAAGTTTGGGACACCGTCCTGTCAAGCAGCAGGGCGCAAACCTTTGGTACAAGTCACCATTGAGAAACGAGAGTGAGGCATCTTTCAAAGTGAACACTACGATGAACAGTTGGTTCGATTTCGGAGTGGGCAAGGGCGGCAACATCATCACCCTTGCGTCATACCTCTACGCATCAGATAGCTTGCCATATCTCTTGGACAAGCTGGAGAAGCAAGCACTCCATGTCCGCCCGACCGACTTTTCTTTCATTCAGCAAGCCTCTGAGCCGAGTTTTGAGAGATTAGAGGTTAGGGAACTTAACCATCCTGCACTCCTGCGCTATCTGAGCGAGCGTAAGATTAACCTGCATATTGCCAGAAAGGAATGTGTGGAACTCCACTTCTCGCATGGTGGCAAAAGCTACTTCGCCATCGGTTTCAAGAACAAGTCGGGCGGTTACGAGGTGCGCAACCTATTCTTCAAGGGCTGCATGTCACCCAAGGACATCACCCATATCCGACAGCAAGGCGAGCCAAGATACACCTGCTACGTGTTCGAGGGTATGATGGACTACCTCTCCTTTCTCTCGCTGCGCTTGTGGAAGTTTCCGTCTTGTCCATCATTGGAAGCGCAGGACTATGTGGTACTCAACTCCACAAGCAATGTGGACAAGGCTGTTGACGCACTCTACGGCTACGAGCGCATCAGTTGTCTGCTCGACAACGATGATGCAGGGCGGAAGGCAACGCTTGCCATCGAGAACGCCCTCGGCTACCGTGTGAGGGATGCATCTCACTTGTACTGTGAGTACAAAGACTTGAACGACTATCTGTGCGGAGTTAAATCCAAACAGTCTGTACACCAAGTACAGCCTGTTAAGCAAACCGTTCCACCTCGAAAGAGAGGCGCAGCCTTGGGCATATAGGCGGTTCCTGCTCCAATGGCTATTCTGAACGGAAAAGCCATAGCTCAATAGGGCGTTTTCTTGACGCAGTGGCACGCCACCACTAAAAACGCCCATTGAGCAAAGGGGTATCCCCTTTTGAAACCCCGTGAGCCATGCGCAGGGCGCAATGCGGCAAGCGGATTTGTACAACTCAAAAACAAATTTATTATGGGACATTTCAGTTTGGATTTCAAGAAGGCAAAGGGCAGTTCTGACGCAAGGGAGTCAGACCACATAGAGCGCAAGGTGATACCCGACAACGCTGACCCTACGAGAACTCACCTCAACCGTGAGCTTGTCAAGATGCCGAGCGGTGTGTATGGTCGTGACGAAGCCATCGCCCACCGCATCAAGACGGCAGGCATCAAGCGCAAGATAACCAATGACCAGGTGAGGGTGATTAGAACCGTGCTGTCTGGAACGCACGAGGACATGATGAACATCGCAGCCAATGGTCAGCTTGACGATTGGTGCAACGACAGCTTGAAGTGGTTGCAGGACACATTCGGCAAGGAGAATGTCGTTTCGGTGGTTCTCCACATGGACGAGCACACGCCTCACCTCCACGCCTCCATCGTTCCGATAGTGACAGGCAAGCGGAGAAAGGCGAAGAACAAGACAGCGGAAGAAGGCAAGCGGACATACCGCAAGAAAGCCAATGCCGTGAGGTTGTGTGCCGATGATGTGCTCAACCGTGACAAGATGGTTGGCTATCACGACAGTTATGCGGAAGCCATGGGCAAGTATGGCTTGAAGCGAGGTGTCCGTGGATCGGATGCGAGGCATACCACCACGGCACAGTATTACCGCAACATCAAGCGAGAGACGGAGAGACTTCAAAATTGCATGAAACTGTTGCAATCTGATGTGGAGGAAGCGGAGCGACTGCTCAAACAGACCAAGAGCGAAATCAACACGGAGAAACTACAGGCAGCCAAGACGGAAGCCAAGACAGCCCTTGTGTCGAAGATTGGTTCTCTTTTGGGCAGTGGAAAATTGAAAGAGGTGGAGCAACACAACCGAAAGTTGTGCGAGCTTGTGACAGACCGAGAGCAATACATTGACGAACTCCATGAGAAAATGCAGCGAATGGAGGACAGCCACTGTCAACAACTTGGCGAGATGCAACAGCAACATCAAGCAGAGGTTGAGAAGTTGGTAAGTAAGCACTCTTCTGAGGTAACTACCCTCAATGGAATCATCCGCAAAGCCAAGCGTTGGTTCCCTATGTTAGAGGCATACTTACAAATGGAAAACTTGTGCCAGAAGATTGGCTTCACAGCTGAGCAAATCGGAGTGCTTCTTACTGGAAAGGCATTGAACTTTAGCGGTTCGCTCTATTCTGAGGAATACAGACGTAAGTTCAACGTGGAGAATGCGGAAATCAAGGTGTTCTCTGATTCTACCAAGCCGAACCAACTGTTTCTGTGTGTCAATAGACAGCCTATTGTCGAATGGTTTAAAGTACAATGGAACAATTTGAAAAATCAAATTCGCCCAAAACTTCATTAATTATAAAATTAGAAACTTCGAGGACTTTCATTTTTGTGACTGTTCCCCGAAGTTTTATCAATATTTCTATTTTTTCTTGGGATGTGGTGGCATTTTTGACACCTGTGGCATCTCCCTTTCTTTATATTCATTATTTTCCATATTATTTTTTCTTAGGTGATGGTGGAGGTGGTACATTTGAAAAACGTGGCATTTCTCCATGTATTTCTGGACTTTGATGAATAGTGTAGGTGCTATGGGTAGAGGGTTTACCTGTCCCATGCGGAATTGTTGTATTACTTTTCTTGCTCATAATTGTTATAATATACTCGATTAATATAAGTTTCTGATTCTTTTATTATTTTTTCATGCCTCTTTTGTGGTATGGAGCGGACAAGACGGTTGAATGTGGACTGTTTTCCCCCTTCTTCTTTTTTCAGATGATATAAAAACTCTTCTGTCTCTTTATCTGAAATATCTTCAGTTTCATATCTAAAATAGAGATGCTCCAATTCGGTCATATATCCATTATAATAATCCATCAATCCATCAAGAATACATAGTTCTTTTTCAGGTTGTATAAAATGTGGAAACAAAGCTTTTACTACAGAAACAAAAGCTATAATGGAAGAACTAATTAATGGGGCTATCTCGTTTAATAAATATCCGAAAGTACCTCCAGAAGCAACTAATGCTATAAACATTTGGTAATAACGTTCATGCTTTCGTTGCTTATCTGTGTACCATTTCACACATAGCACATTTGCATGTGCTTGTTTCATTTCTTCCCATATCTTATTCTTTATAACCATAAGGGCTATTTTTTGAATCTAATTTGTAAGTTTAGTTTCACATAAGCACAGCCATCACTTCCTTTATAAACATAGCCAAAGCCATAGCGACTTCTGCTTGCGCGTTCAAAACGAGTATTGTTGTAAAGATAGTCTTCTACATCATTACGATTGTAGAAATGATAGCAAACAATCTCACCATCCTTGCGTACAACAAGATAGCCTCCATTGGCATCATACCTACCTGTCCATTCCTTGGCAGGTGTCATGCCGAGCGCAGCATCAAGGAGAAGGACTTTCATTTTGTGGACATAAAACGCTTCCACATTCTTGCCATTAAATTTAAATGGGTTATGTTTGGCTACTTCTGCAACACATTCATTGATGGAAGACTTGGAATTTGGTAAACTATCTATCAATAAACAATCAGCTATAAATAGAGGCATGCAACTATCTAAAAACAGAAGATTATTCTTGAAGATAGAATGGTCTATATCGTTATACTCCAAGTTACAACCCTTATTTAAAATAGCTTCCATTCTTGGAAGATGCCCTTTAATGGCATTGATTTCCTCAATGTCTGCATCACTAAGTTTTGTTCCGACAATCTTATACGTGATATTGGTTGTTGTTCCTGCGTTCAAAAGTGTAGAGGCACTACCCAATTGAGATTTGATGCTAAATCCTAAGAGTGGTGTCATGTTTGTACGCAAATCGTGGATAATAATATGAATGTCCGCTTTGTCTTTTGAAGGTGCTTTTAGCTTTGAACAACCTATCTCTGTCATAAAAGATTCAGTCGCAGGGAGTGTAAAAGCACGGTCATTTGCCGTTTTTATCTCTTCAAGTAACTTAGAGGATTCTTCCAAAAATTTGTTCATGGATATTCTTGCGAATTCACAACCATCCTCATCAATAACTACTATATGTTGGTCTGTGTCGGGCTTGTACTCATATTTCTTGCTTTCTTCACGAATAATATTGAGAATAGGATAGTACAAATCCAACTTGTTCATGTCGGCATCGCCCGCATGAACCTTTCCTTCTCCTAATAACTTGAACAAAGTGTATATTTCACTCCATTCACCTTTATTTCCCGATATAGCCATGTTCTTTCAATGTTTTAAGTAATTGACTTGCTGTAGCCTGGATAGCGGGTACAGCTACACTATTACCAAATTGCTTGTATGCCGAAGCATCAGCAACTACTATTCTAAATTCATCTGGATAGCCTTGCAAGCGAGCCCATTCTCTTGGGGTCATCTTGCGCCACCCTTGCTTATTTACTTCTCCTTTGATTCTTGTTGTTGGTGTTAAATCTTTTTGGCGAAAGTCAATAACAAGATTGCACTCTCTTCCCATTCCTCCTACGACAATTGCATGTGTAATGCCATCATCAGGAATTATATCATAGCCGAAACCATGTCCTTTAGCTTCATGGCGAGCTTTATGCCGTATCAGAGTGTCTATGTATGTTGTGGAAAGATAGTACTTAGCAGGAACAGGATTTTCCTCTCTAACATCAAGCCATTTTTTCGTAACCTCTTTCTGTATTGGGTAAGAGAAATCTTCCTTCTTTATACCAAGGTCTTTTCTGAAACCTACAATGTAAATTCTTTCACGATGTTGTGGAACTCCAAAGTACATAGCATTTACTATCTCTGGATTTGGTACTACATAGCCAACTTCATCCAAAGTATTTAATATTGTTTTGAATGTTTTGCCTTTGTCATGAATGACAAGTCCCTTTACATTCTCAAGGAAAAAAGCTTTAGGTTGATACCTACGAAGTATTTCTGCAACATCAAAAAATAATGTTCCTCTGGTTTCTTCAAAGCCTAAACGTTTTCCAGCAAGAGAGAACGCTTGACATGGGAATCCAGCACAAAGTATGTCAAAACCCTTAGGTATTTTATTCTTTGTGCTTTCTTTCGTTATGTCGCCAAAAGGCACTTCACCATAGTTTGCATAATATGTCTTTTTTGCTTGTTCATCCCACTCTGATGAAAATACACATTCTCCACCCAGATTCTGAAAAGCCATTCTAAAGCCACCAATTCCTGCAAACAAATCAATAAATGTAAACTTTGGATTTGCAGGAGCTTGGAATGGAGCTTGAAACAAATCTGGAAACAAGTACCCTTGAATAGCAGCAGAAGATTCCCCTACGAAATTAAAGTTCTTTGGTTTCTTTTGCTGTTCCCCCTTAACAAATTCGTACCACAAATCCAAGATACCCTTTGCTTGTTGCTCGTAAGGTATATTTACATTTTTATTTCTTAGTTGCAAGTAATGTGTTATCAAAGCAGCTTGGTCAATAAATGGAATAATATTCCCTTCTTCATCAAGTGTCTCTTCTCCGTATATCTGTAGTTTGTCTGCTCTCTTTTTACAAAAATCGAACAAAGAAAAACCATTATTTATTTTTGTCATTTTCTATTTGTCTTTTGAGGTATGCAAATCAGTTCTTTAACATCAACATTCAAAAGCTGTGCTATTTGAATTAATGTTTCCAACGGAGGTTGTGAAGTGTTTGTGCACCACTTAGAAACAGTTGAAGGATTTACTCCTAACTGCTCTGCCAACCATTTACTGGTCTGTTTCTGTTCAACCAAAACTATCTTTAAACTATTTACATCCATTGTATTTTCTTTTTGTGTGCAAAGATAATGAATTATTATCATTTAAATGCTTAAATATCATTTTTTAACTCTATATTTTTGTTTTTCTCGGATACAGATATTACCTTTGCACATGAAAAAAGAGTTGTTAGGCAAGCAATACTATGCGTATTGAAGAAATTAGCACCATTGCCAAATCATTACCTCTATTGAGCTGAAAAACTCATAAATTGCTCATTTAGAGCTATTCAGCAGATTTTAGCGTAATTTTTAGGGAAAAAACAGATACTTATGAAAGTAAATTGGAACACGGGATTGGTACTTGAGGGAGGCGGTATGCGTGGCGTCTTCACCAGCGGAGTGCTTGACGGATTTATGAAACATGACGTGTATTTCCACTATGTCGTGGCTGTTTCGGCAGGTGCCTGCAACGGCTTGTCATACATGAGTCATCAGATAAGGAGAGCGCGCATCTCAAACATCGATTTTCTCCTCAAGTATAAATACATCGGTCTGCGCTACCTCTTCTCGCAGGGATGCATCATCGACCGCAAGCTTCTTTACGAAGATTTTCCCGAAAAGCTGTTGCCTTATGATTACGATGCATACTTCAACAATCCCGATGAGTTTGAGATGGTCACAACGAATTGTCTTACCGGCAGACCGTGTTATCTCTCTGAGCGAAAAGACAAGCAGCGTCTTATCGATATCGTGATGGCATCGAGCAGTCTGCCATACGTGAGCAAGATTGTGAACGTAGACGGTGTGCCGATGCTCGATGGGGGAATAGTGGACAGTATCCCGCTCATGCGCTCTATAGAGAAGGGACACAAGACCAACGTGCTTGTGCTCACCCGCAACAAAGGCTACCGTTTGACAGAACACGACCATAAGATTCCCCATTTCATATACAAGGGCTATCCTCGTCTTCGTGTGGCGCTGAGCCATCGCTGCGAGGCGTACAACCGTCAGCTCGATATGATCGACGAGATGGAAGAGAAGGGTGAGATAATATGTATACGTCCTGAGAGACCGATGGAGGTGGGGCGCTTGGAGAGAGACCTCGACAAACTCGAACGTCTATACGAAGAAGGCTTCATGCTCGGAGAGAAGTTTTGCAGGGAGTATATGCAGTAGGCATTCCCTCTTCTCCGGACATTGCATATAAAACTATCCGTGAATCATGACAATGACCGGAAGGTTCAATTCGGTTTATGGATTTGATGGGAAACTTCACAGAATATCATTTCGTTTGATGATAACTCGTATATCATGCAGATTTTGTAACTTTGAATTTTAATAGCAATCATTATAATGGACGAAAGACAGAGAATACTGCAGCTCAGGAAAGAGTTGCATGATCATAACTATAAATACTACGTGCTCAACCAACCGGAAATCACTGACCAGCAGTTTGATTTCATGATGCACGAACTGCAAGACCTTGAGGCGAGACATCCCGAACTTGCCGACCCGAACTCACCAACGCAGCGAGTGGGTAGCGACCTCGGACATGATTTCCAGCAGGTGGCTCACAAGTATCCGATGCTCTCACTTGCCAATACATACAATGAACAGGATGTGGCAGAGTGGTACGACAGTGTGAAGCGTGGACTCGGAGGAGAGGACTTCGAGGTGTGCTGCGAGATGAAATACGACGGTCTTTCAATCAGCCTGACATACGTAGACGGCAAACTCATGAGAGGCGTTACCCGAGGCGATGGAGTGCATGGCGACGATGTGACCGACAATGTGAAGACTATCCGTTGCATCCCTCTCGTGCTGCCCGGCACTGGCTATCCTCATGAGTTTGAGATAAGAGGCGAGATTCTGATGCCATGGAAAGTGTTTGAGCGTCTCAATGAGGAACGGGAGAAGGCAGAAGAACCACTCTTCGCCAATCCGCGCAATGCGGCGAGCGGAACGCTGAAGAGCCAGAGTTCGGCTCTCGTGGCAAGTCGTCAGCTCGATGCCTATCTGTATTATCTCCTTGGCGAAGAACTGCCTGCCGACGGTCATTTTGAGAACCTTATGGAAGCGAGCCGTTGGGGATTCAAGATCAGTCAGGGCATGAAGAAAGTGAAGACACTCGAAGAAATTTATGAATATATCCGTTATTGGGATGCGGAGCGCAAGAATCTTCCCGTTGCCACCGATGGTATTGTGCTCAAGGTGAACTCCCTGCGGCAGCAGCGCATCCTCGGTTATACGGCCAAGAGTCCACGTTGGGCTATAGCCTATAAATACAAGGCGGAGAGAGCCTGCACGAAGCTCAACGAAGTGACATTCCAGGTGGGCAGGACGGGTGCTGTCACTCCTGTGGCTAATATGGACCCTGTGCAGTTGGCTGGAACCACAGTCAAGCGGGCTACACTCAACAACGAGGACTTCATACGTAGTCTTGACCTGCATATCGGTGATTATGTTTATGTGGAGAAAGGTGGAGAGATAATTCCAAAGATTGTAGGCGTTGACATCGACCAGCGTCCGATCATAGCCCAGCCCGTCCGTTTCATCACCCATTGTCCGGAGTGTGGCACACGCCTCGTGCGCTACGAGGGTGAGGCCGCATGGTATTGTCCGAACGATGCCGGTTGTCCTCCTCAGATAAAGGGGCGCATAGAGCATTTCATCTCCCGCAAGGCGATGAATATCGACAGTATCGGGCCGGAGACCGTTGACGACTTCTACCGTCAGGGACTTGTGCATAATGTTGCCGACCTCTACACCATCAACGTGCAGCAGATCAATGGCGACGGCAGCCGTCAGAAGTCGGCCATGAAGATTATCAATGGCATTGAGGCATCCAAGCAAGTGCCTTTTGAACGGGTGGTATTCGCCCTCGGAATCCGTTTCGTGGGAGAGACATCAGGAAAACTCATTGCACGCCATTTCAAGAATATCGATGCGCTGAAAGATGCCACTCTGGAGCAGCTTCTCGAAATTGACGGCATTGGCGAAGTGATGGCAAAAAGCATAATGACGTATTTCCACAACGAGCAGAACATCGAGATTGTCGAAAGATTGCGAAGCTACGGCTTGCAAATGGCTCTGAGCGAGGAGCAGACAGCACAAGCCTCCGACAGACTCAAGGGAAAGAGCATCGTCATAAGCGGAGTGTTCCAGCATCATAGCCGTGACGAATACAAACTGCTGATTGAGCAGCATGGCGGAAAGAATGTGGGGAGCATCAGCGGCAAGACGTCCTTTATCCTTGCAGGCGACAACATGGGACCGTCGAAATTGCAGAAGGCTGAAAAGCTCGGTATACAGATCGTCAGCGAAGATGATTTCCTGAATATGATAGAAAGATGATGGGCAACTCGTCAACTTGTCAACAAATAAAACACTATGCCAATAATAAGAGTAACATCGCTCTCAGAGCCGGGACTTGAAGTATACGGTTCGCTGACAGAGCGTCAGTTGAAATCCTTCTATGACGATTTGGGAGGATTGTTCATCGCCGAGAGCCATAAGGTGATAAAGGTAGCATTGGATGCAGGCTACGAGCCTGTGTCTGTCTTGTGTGAGGAAAAGCATATCGAGGGCGATGCCAGGGATATTATCCGCCGCTCCGGAGACATCCCCGTGTATATAGGCGAACGTGACCTTCTCGCTTCGCTCACGGGATATACGCTAACGAGAGGTGTGCTGTGCGCTATGCGTCGAAAACCAACTGTCAGCATGGCTGATGTGTGCCGGGATGCACATCGTGTGGCTGTGATAAACGGTGTGGTTGACAATACCAACATCGGTGCGATATTCCGTTCTGCGGCAGCTTTGGGCATTGATGCCGTTGTGGTGACGAGCAATTCCTGCGACCCGCTCAACCGCCGTTCTGTCAGAGTGTCGATGGGAACGGTGTTCCTTGTGCCATGGACGTGGTCTGACGATTATCAGCAGGAGCTCAACGCTCTGGGTTTCAAGACAGTAGCTATGGCACTTACCGACAAGTCTGTTGCCATTGACGACGAACGGTTGAAGGCTGAAAACAAACTTGCCATAATTATGGGCACAGAGGGCGACGGACTGCCCCAGCATGCCATCGACGCAGCCGACTATGTGGCACGTATACCGATGTCGTATAATGTGGATTCGCTGAATGTAGCGGCAGCTTCGGCTGTGGCGTTCTGGGAACTGAGAAACAGATGACGCTGTTTCTCTTCATATAATGAAAATCGGTCGTTAGAGCTTGGTATCAAAACAAATTCGTGATACTTTTATATTGCTCTAATGACCGATTTTGGGGATTATCCCAAATCGGTCATTAGGGCTTGCTTGGATTTTGTTTTTTAGAAGAGTGGATTTTGTTTGGCTTTTAATGAGTAATAGCGAGCTATTGCGAATTAAAAAACGGACAAAAGACGCCTTATAAAAAGCAAAAGACTGCAAGCAGTTATAAAAAATACATGAAACGGTCTAATGATCGTTTTGGGATTATATCTCTACCACCTCTCCGTCGTAAGACAAATGCATACCTTCTGGAAGTTTCTGCTCAGCCTCGTCAAACAGTCCGATGTCGTGGCACATGTGGGTGAGGAACACTTGCTTGGCGCTTGTCTTGCGTGCAAACTCGAGGGCCTCGTCCACGAGCATGTGGGAATGGTGAGGCTTGGTGAAGCGAAGGGCATTTACCACCAGATAGTCAATGTCTTGCAGATAGTCGATTTCTCCCTCCGGTATGGTCTTCATGTCAGTTATGTAGGCGAGCCTGCCTATCTTGTATCCCAGTATAGGCAGTTTGTCGTGCATCACCTGTAGCGGTATGACCGTCAGTTCGTTGATCTTCAGTTCCTGATGAGGATGAATATCATGCAGACTGATCTTGGGCACACCGGGGTAGGGATGTTCCACGAAACAGTATGGCATCATGGACCGGAGACTTTTTTCAGAAATGGAATCGCTGTAGACATTGATGTCGTCGAATTGGCAGAAAGGCCGCAAATCATCCATTCCTCCTACGTGGTCGTAGTGGGAGTGTGTCACGAGCACGGCGTCTATCTTGCGGAATTCCTGTCTGAGCATCTGTTCCCTGAAGTCCGGTCCGCAGTCTATCACGATCCTTGTCTGTTCCGTTTCCAACATTGCCGAGCATCTGGTGCGCCTGTCGCGAGGGTCATGGCTCTTGCAAACTTTGCAAGAGCAGCCTATCGTGGGCACACCAACCGATGTTCCTGTTCCGAGAAATGTAAGTTTCATATATATCAGATGATATTTACTTCGGGATGGATGTCGATGCCGAACTTCTTTTCCACGTCGCTGCGGATGCGGTCGCATAGAGCCACGATGTCATTGCCGGTGGCACCGCCCTTGTTCACGAGCACGAGGGCCTGTTTGGAGTGTACTCCGGCTCTGCCCAGCGTCTTGCCTTTCCATCCGCATTGGTCTATCATCCATCCAGCCGGAATCTTCTCGTGTGTGTCGTCCACATCGTAGTGAGGCATCTGTGGATATTTCTTGAGCAGTTCGTTGAACTTGTCCTTGCTCACCATGGGGTTCATGAAGAAGCTGCCGGCGTTGCCTTCCACCTTAGGGTCAGGCAGTTTGGCGTCGCGGATCTTGATGATGGCGTTGCGCAGCTCGGCAGCCGTCGGGTCGCTGATACCCTCCTTGTCGAGTTCCGCACGAATGTTGCCGTAGTCGAGATGCGGGTTGAATACCAGCGACAGCTTGTAGGTCACGTGGGTAATCAGATATTTGTTCTTCCAGTCCTCCTTGAAGCGGCTCTTGCGGTAGGCATACTCACACTGTTCGTTGGTGAAGTAGCAAGATTTGCCTGTGGCAATCTCCACAGCCTCCACTTTGTATATTATGTCCTTCACTTCAGCACCATACGCGCCGATGTTCTGTACTGCCGAGGCACCCACCTCACCAGGGATGAGCGACAGGTTTTCCGTGCCATACCATCCGTGTGCCACGCAGTGTGCCACGACATCGTCCCATGTTTCTCCGCTGCCGCATCTCACGAGCACTCCGCCATCGATGAATGTGGAGCTGATGCCCTTGATGGCAGAATGGATCACGGTGCCGTTGAAGTCTTTTGTCAGCAACAGATTACTTCCGCCACCGAGAAGCAACAACGGCATGTCCTCGTCGCTTATGTTCTTCACTGTCTCCTTGGCTTCCGCCACGCTGGAGAACTCTATGAAGCGGCTGCATTTGGCATCGATGCCAAATGTGTTGTGCTGTGCCAGACTGTAGTTTCGTAAATCTTTCACTTTCTTTCTTTTTTTAAGTTTAAATTTAATTATCCTGAATTCTTGAATCTTTCAAAATCGCAGTGTAATTTCCTTGATGTTGCCTGACCTATACCTTTTTCATCCTTCAGACCGGTCTTGTCGGCTGATAGGGTTTTGAAAAGTGCGGTCGGAATTGAAAAACTCCCGTCGGCAGTTCTATTTGAACACTGCCGATAGGAGTCTTTCATGTATTATTGATTTTTTCTTTTTTATTCTGAGAGTCGTGTCAGGAGCCATTTCTTGCCCCTTCTCACGAATGTCAGTTCCATCTCCATACCGTTGGCAATGCCTCGCATCACGAGAATCTTCTGGTTGCTCTGCGTATATTTCTGTCCATACATTATGTTGTATATGAATCCAGAAGGCAACTCAGGAGCGAAAGCAGGCCATGTTTCTGGCAGGATGTCTCCGCTCATCGTGCTGAAGTCATCATCAGGGTCAGGACCATTGAAATGTATCGGGGAATTCAGATGGTGTGCCTGATAAGTCGAGTCGGTAGCGAATTTCTGATAGAAGTTGAGGAATGAGGCATTGTTGTTCTGATACATCGCCCCCGTGTTCACCTCCACGAGCATCCACTGTCCGTTTATGCGGTTGAAGATGTATTGTTTCACCTTCTTTTTCTTCAGATAGATTTTCTCCACCACTACATTGTTTATCGACGTGTCTTTCACGAGCTTCATCTGCTTGCGGTTGTCGAAGATAAGCGTGTAGTAACCCTGGTTCATGAAGAAATGTTCCATTTTCCATTGCCCCTTTTCGAGCAACTTCTCCGTTTTGCCGTTTACCACCTTCAGCGGAAACTTGATTCTCTTCATCTGCAGCTTTCTGTTTGCAGCGAAATTGAAGATGAAATCGTCAAACAACTCATCGGCTGCCTTTGGCATCGGCTGTTCCGTGATGAGCTGTTCCAGCGTATCGGCAGCTGTTGTGTCGGTGGAGTCGGTCATCGTTGAGTCGGCTCCGGATGCTTTCTTGTCAGCGCATCCCGTTGTCGTCAGCATCATCGTGACGATTGTGATGACAACAAATAGAAATCCTTTTCTCATTGTCTTATTATACCGAGAAATAATCTTTTAGAATAATGTTTACTCTCAAATTTTCGCAAAAGTACATATTTTATCATATACTGTGCAAACATTTTCTTTAAAATTTTCGTTATGGCCTAAAACTCTTGACATAAGAGCGATATTTCCGCGTCGTCAGGAAATCGTCTTAACCCCAATCCTTCATTATGGCTTGACTGAGAAATGGATGCAATAAGGCTCTTTCGTCTCTTTTTATGCGTGGTGCCAGTAGCCTGAAGTCAAATATATCGTGTCATTTGCACGTTTCTCGAAAAAATGCAGTAAATTTGCTCCCGAAATGGGTTCTGCCATCTTTTTGATGATAATGGTGTGAGCTTCTCCATATTTGAAATTACAAGAAAAATAGTATTTGGATATGATACTTGACAAGATTGAAAGCCTCCTTGCAGAGGTAAAAGAAATGAAAGCCTCGAATGCTGAGGAGATAGAGGCGTTGCGCCTGAAATATCTCAGCAAGAAAGGTGAGATCAATGCCGTAATGGCAGATTTTAGGAATGTACCTGCCGACCAGAAAAAAGAGGTGGGAATGAAAATCAATGAGCTCAAGCAGACAGCTCTCGAAAGGCTCAATGCCCTGCGTGATGCCATCGAAACAAGCGAAGACGGCGACCAGGGACTCGACCTGACAAGGACTGCCTATCCGATAAAGCTCGGAACACGCCATCCGCTGACCATCGTCAAGAACGAGATCATCGACATTTTCTCCCGTATGGGATTTGTGCTTGCTGATGGACCAGAGGCAGAAGACGACCTGCATGTGTTCACGAAGATGAATTTCGCCGCCGACCACCCTGCTCGCGACATGCAGGACACATTCTTCATAGAGCAGAATCCAAACGATGTTACGAAGAACATCCTTCTTCGTAGCCACACCAGTTCGGTGCAGGCACGTGTGATGGAGACATCGCAGCCTCCTATCCGTATCATCTGTCCGGGACGAGTATATCGCAATGAGGCAATCACAGCACGTGCACACTGCTTCTTCCATCAGATAGAGGGACTCTACATCGACAAGAACGTATCGTTCACCGACCTCAAGCAGGTGCTCCTGACCTTTGCCCGCGAGATGTTCGGAGCAGACACAAAGATTCGTCTGCGTCCAAGCTATTTCCCATTCACGGAGCCAAGTGCCGAGATGGATATCTCATGCCACATCTGCGGCGGTAAGGGCTGCGGATTCTGCAAGCATACAGGATGGGTGGAAATCCTGGGCTGCGGAATGGTTGACCCCAACGTGTTGGAGCTTTGCGGCATAGACAGCAAGGTATATACCGGTTATGCCTTCGGCCTCGGTGTGGAGCGTATCACAAACCTGAAGTATCAGGTTTCCGACCTGCGTCTGTTCTCTGAGAACGATGTGCGCTTCCTTGAGGAGTTTGAGGGCGCTAAATAAAAAATCCATCTTCTCTCTTCTTGCAGACAACAGACGGCTTGCAGCCAGTCTTTGATGCGCATTTGTGAAGGTGGAAGAGATAAATATCATTAACGATCCCTGTTGACAATTATTTGATTGACAGGGATCGTTTCGTATCAAGACTTACGTATGTCTGATAGACAATGTGATGAAAAGCTTTTTTAAAACCAAATCGGTCATTAGGGCTTGCCTGGAGTTCTTTTAGAAGCGTGGATTTTGTTTGGCTTTTAATGAGTAATAGCGAGCTATTACGAATTAAAAACAAGCAAAAGACGCCTTATAAAAAACAAAAGACTGCAAGCAGTAAATATAAAATACAATAAACGGCCTAATGACCGTTTGGGGTTAAAGGAAATGAATATGAAGAAAAAGGCCATCGTTTTGGGAGCCACGTCGGGCATAGGACTTGAGGTGGCACGTCTTCTGGCATCCGGCGGATATGAAGTCGGCATAGCAGGGCGTCGTGAGGAGAGACTCAGAGATATCATGCGTGAAAACGAAGGCATCGTTGCATACAGGAGAATCGACGTGAGAAGCGCTGAGGCACCGCAGCAGCTGCTCTACATGATACGGGAACTTGGTGGAATAGACCTCTATTTCCATAGTTCCGGCATCGGTTGGCAGAACGGTTCGCTTGAAGCAGACAAGGAGATTGCTACTGTGGAGACAAACGGAGTGGGATTTACGCGTATGGTGACGGCTGCATACAATTGGTTTGCCGACAGCGGGAAGGCTGGACGCATAGCCTGCATAACGTCGATTGCCGGCACGAAAGGACTGGGAGCTGCTCCTGCCTATTCTGCCACGAAACGCTTTCAGACGCATTATCTTGAATGCTTGTCGCAACAGGCACGGATGCGCCAGTTGCCTGTCCGCATCACCGATATACGGCCTGGTTTCGTGGCCACCGATCTGATAGCCGGCAGCAATTTCCCATTGCAACTGTCGGCAGACAGTGTGGCTGCCGACATAGTGAAGGCAGTGGAGAAGGGTAGAGAGGTGGTGACGATAGACTGGCGTTACCGTCTGCTCGTGGCTTTCTGGCGTTTGCTGCCGAGAAGTCTATGGGTAAGGATGAGGTTCGTGAAATAGTGAAAAGAAAATGTATATGAATATAAGAACCATAATACTTGATTTCGACGGAACGATGGGCGATTCGCGCAGTCTTATCGTCAGGACTCTTCAACAGACAATATGCGAATGCCGCCTGCCACAGCGCACCGATGAGGAGTGTGCAGCCACTATCGGACTGCCTCTGTATCAGGCTTTTGTCTCGATGTTTGGCATTAGTGATGCTGATGGGCAACGTTGTGCTGATACTTACCGTCGCATCTTTATGGAGAACAAACAGGAGATGACTGTTAAGCCTTTCCCTAATGTCATTGATACCATTCGCAAACTGAAATCCTCTGGCAAGACTTTGGCGATAGCCAGCAGCAGGAGTCGGCAGTCGCTTGTGGAATACGTGGAGCAGTACGACATTATGGATTGCATCTCTTGTATTGTGGCTTCGGATGATATAGAGAAGGCGAAGCCGGCACCAGACATGGTTCTGAGAGTTCTTGAATTAACCGGAGGTACCCCTGATACCACCCTTACCGTAGGTGATATGACATACGACATTGATATGGGTCGTGCTGCCGGAACACTGACCTGTGGCGTGACTTACGGCAACGGTACTCGCGAAGATCTCTCTGATGCCGATTTTCTGATAGATGACTTCTCTGAATTGATGTCACTTCTTTGAGGCATTCCTGAAGGCCGATTTGTGACAACGCTTTTATCGTCCATAATTTCCCCCACAGCGTGGGGAACAGAACCCCCTAATGTGGGGTTTCATTCCCCACGCTAAGGGGGGAATTTACGGCTTATGGTTACTCTTGCAATTCAAAAGCCGAACAACCGCTTCTCACTATCAATGTTCTCTGTCTCTGCCGTCAGGAATAGTGCCACTACCTCCAAGTCAGAAAACTTGGGAACAGGACCACGATGTGGAACATTCCCCGATTCGTTGACGAGATTTTCAGAGAAAAGTTTGTGTATCTCAAGTATTTTGACGAATTTTGTATGAAGGCTGTACTTACGATGGGCTGTCTCTGATGTATCGGGAGATTATTCTGAAGGCTGCATTGATGGCGGAGTGGACTGCGGAAAAGAAGTCTGATCACCAAAGTAGCGCTTAAGTAGAAAAGATAGTGGCTGTAATGACCGATGATTGTATTGGCGTTACTGAGATGATGAAACTATGTGGGATTAAGATAACAAAATGTGAAAGATGCACGAAGAAAGAATATTCCTTATGAAAAGACCTTTGCAATGGTCATACCTTACAAGTGGATTACCCATTCCAAGGGTATTCCAGCAACTTACGTATGACATTTTGGGCAAACGTCTCAATGCCAAGGAAAGCACTGATGTTAGAATAATGTTAGGTGGGGAAATGTTCTATACCAAGATAAATAATATCGGCTTTGATCAAAATAAGTACAATCATACAGAAATTCTACAGTTCAAATACGACAGCAATAAAATGCTTCTTGGAAAATTACAAGAAATATTCGAGAAGGAATATCAGTATTGTTTGGATGAACGTTCTGAAAGACCTAAGGGTAGCAATAAAAGGATTAACATCGCCGACAAGTATGATACTCAAATCATTGTTTATGGTACATCGGAACCAGGCTTGTTCGTTTGGGAGCCTGTATTTGAAGATGTCATTAAACAGTCAAAGGAAGAAATCGCTCAAATGACAGAAGAAGAATACGAGACATTTGTAGAGCGCCAAGACCCTACTGCTAAAGTTGTCCGTAAATCAATAATGCAAAATGTTCGCGAATTAGATCGGTCTATTGGAGAGTCGTTGAAGATGACTTATGGATATAGATGTCAGATGACAGGTGAATATGTTGGTGAACAGCATGGCGTAAGTTGTGTTGAAGCTCATCATATTCTCCCTTTCGTAGAAAGTCTTGATAATAGTACAGATAATTTAATGGTGTTGTCACCTAATTATCATCGCATCATTCACAAGGCAAAACCTCATTTTAATCGAAAAACCTTGTCATTTGAATATCCTAACGGATTAATTGAAAAGGTAAAACTTAACTTGCATTTGTAGCATGAAACAACTGGTACATAACAAAGTAGTCAATAAATTATGGCTCTTCGTCAATTTAGGTGGTAAAAAGATGTTTGTTTATGGTTTTAATAGGGCTTGCTAATATTTATGAATGATAATGGGATATTTCTAATTAAAAGCAAATGGCTGCAAGCTGTTGATAAATAGACAAAATAACCCCCGAAAATATTTATTGATTTTCGGGGGTTATCTCAATTACCGATTGAAGGTCATCCGGTTATTGTTATTTCAGCAGGTCTGGTCGCAGGCGCTTCGTTCTTTCGTAGCTCTGCTCCATCTCCCAATCCTTTATCTTTGCCTCGTTGCCGCTGAGCAGTATGTCGGGCACTTTCCAGCCTTTGTATTCTGCCGGTCTGGTGTAGATAGGTGCTGAGAGCATGTCGTCTTGGAAACAGTCGGACAGGGCGCTCTGCTCGTCGCTTATCACTCCCGGCACTATACGTACGATGGCGTCAGCCATAACGGCAGCAGCAAGCTCGCCGCCGGTGAGCACATAGTCGCCGATGCTTATCTCGCGAGTGATGAGATGTTCGCGGATGCGATGGTCGATGCCTTTGTAGTGGCCACACAGGATGATGAGGTTCTGCTTCATCGACAGGTCGTTTGCCACGTGCTGGTTGAACTGTTCTCCGTCGGGCGAGGTGAATATCACTTCGTCGTAGTCGCGCTCAGCTTTCAGAGCCGAGATGCAGCGGTCTATAGGTTCACACTGCATTACCATGCCGGCAAATCCGCCGTATGGATAATCGTCCACTCTTTTCCACTTGTCGGCAGAGTAGTCACGCAGATTGTGCAGATGGATTTCTGCCAGTCCTTTCTTCTGTGCCCTTGCCAGGATAGACTCATTGCAGAAGCCTTCGATCATGGCTGGGAGCACGGTGATAATGTCAATTCTCATATTTTTCGTTAGAGTTCCTTCTTCAGCGCCTCTGCCATTTCGGTATACTCAGCGTCGGTGAGATATACTTTCTTTGGGTTCATCTGGAACACGCCGCCGAAGTCTGGTCCGCCCTTGTATTTCGGTATCAGGTGGAAGTGGAGGTGAGACAGCGTGTCAGAATAGGCGCCATAGTTAATTTTGTCAGGGTTGAATACTTTCTGCATGGCACGTGTCACCTTTGCCACATCGGCCATGAATGCGTTGCGCTCCTCGTCGCTCAGAAGGTTCAGGTCATCCACATGGTCTTTGTATGCCACGAGGCAACGGCCATGATAGGTCTGCTCCTTGAAGATGAACACTCGTGAAACGCTGAGTTTCGCTACTTCGATCATCAGATCGTGCAATGTCTCATTGTTCTGGCAATAGAGACAGTCTTTTGGGTCGCTATTCATTTTTTTCTTTGTTTTTAGTTGATAGTTTCTTATTCAGTCAATTTTGTCGCAAAGGTAGCAAAAAAACCGCAAGCATCAGCTATAATCATCTGAAATGTGAATAAGTGACGATAAAATAATACTTTGGTACGATTTGAGTGAGAAATGTAACCTCTCCTTATAAGGTCTGACAACACAGCGGACTCTTATTTGAACAGCAGCGTTATCAGCGGTATTGTGAATATCGACGCCACTGTGGTGATGAATGTGATTTCTGTCATGAGAGCAGGGTTGCGCCCGTATTTCAGACAGAACATAGTGCCGTAGGATGCTGCCGGCATGGCAATGACTACGGTGTTTATGGCATTCACCACTTCGCTCACTCCCAGAGCCTTGAATAGGAAAAACAGCGATAGAGGAATGATGCAGAGTCTCAATAGCGATGCCACGTAGACCTTCGGGGTGCCGATGATGTCGTGTAGCGGCAGACGTGCCATCGACGAACCTATTATCATCAGCGCTGCCGGAACCGTTATGTTGCCCACCATCGTTACCGGCTTGGCTATCAGTTCGGGAGTGCGGATATTGAATGCCACAAGTAGGGCAGCGGCAAAGGCGGCTATCATTGCCGGCGAGAACAATATCTTGGGGCTGAGCTGCTTGATGCTGTATTCTCCCTTGATGAGCATCACGCCGGCTGTGAATATGAAGAAGGTATTGGGCATGTTCAGCAGGGCGGCATAGAATATGGCGTGAGGTCCGAATATCGATGCCACTATGGGATAGCCGATGAAACCAACGTTGGCAAACATCAGTGTGAATCCGATCATTCCCTGGGCGTCGTGGTCTTTGGCTATGAATCTCGGTACGAAGAATCCGAATGCCAGGAGTATGATGTATGTCAGTATGCTTACTCCCAACAGCGGTAGAATCAGCGTGCGGTCGGGCAGCGTGTCGCCCATTACCGACGAGAGGATAAGCGACGGACAGGTGATGTCGATAACTATAGTAGACAGTTTTTGGTCGAACTTGTCGCCCATATATCCGAGTTTGCAGAGCACGTAGCCCAATATGACGATGATGAACAGAGTCACCATCACTTCCTGATTTTCCATTATCCTGATTTGTTTCGTCTTACTTGTTATATGATGCCCATCATCTGCAGGATGTATGGAGTCAGTATGGCGGTGAATATGCCGTTGAGCGTAAGTCCAAGCGACGCATAGGCCCCATGCTCCATTCCATGTTCCATAGCTGCCGATGTTCCCACGGCATGTGATGCTGTGCCGAGCGAGATTCCCTGGGATGAGGGCATTCCGATGTGGCCGTATTTGAGGATTCTGAATCCTGTTATGGCTCCGAAGATGCCGACGAACACCACTATCGTGGCGGTGAGAGATGGTATGCCGCCGATGCTCTGTGTCACTTCCATTGCAATTGGTGTGGTGACAGATTTTGCTGCCAGCGAGAGCACCACGATGCGGGATGCACCGAAATACTGTGCCAGGGCAACGACCGACACTATGCCGACAAGGCATCCCACGAGCTGCGACATGAATATCGGCACCATTTCATGCTTTATGGAGTGGAGCTGCTTGTATAGCGGAACACCGAGCGACACCACGGCGGGCTTGAGCCAGAAGTCTATCTTCGAACCGCTTAACTTGTAGGTCTCATAATCAATGTCGGCTATCGTGAGAAAGCATATCATGAAGGCTATGCTGACCAGGATGGGATTGAAAACCGGCAGCTGCAGCATTTTTCTCACGAGTTTGGCGAGGAAATATACTCCGAACGTCAGCGTAAGCAGGAAATAATCGTTGTTGAGGTATTCGTGGATATCCATTTGCTTATAGTTTTTTTTCTTTTATGCGTTTTATTATCTTTCTTGTCATGATGTGTGTCCAGCCTGTGACCACAAGCACGAGCATGGTGCTCAAGGTCGTGGCGAGCACTATGGGCACTATCTCTTTTCCGATAATGTCGAAATAGAGCATCAGAGCCACACCTGGCGGCACGAAGAAGAAGCCCATGTTTTTCACAAGGAAATTGGATATCGTCTCTACCCATTCCAGTTTTATCACTTTCACCTTCAGCAAAAAGGTGAGCAGAAGCATTCCAATGATGCTTGATGGCACGCTGATGCCGGTGAGCCATGTCATGAACTCACCAACGGCAAGGCAGCCAATAATGATTGCTAATTGTCTAAACATTTTTATTATCCTGAATTGAATATTTTTTCTTTTGCATGGTCGGGAGAAAATTGTTGAGTCCGTTCTGAATGATTCAGAACTCCTAAATCTCGATTTCTTCTATCCCTCCGTATTCCACTGTGTGTTCGAAGCATCCTTCCTCCTTGAACAGGCCTCCGTAGATGCCCGCACAGAGCAACACTCCGCAGTGGGCGAAGATGGCCACCTGGCGGTATGGCTTCTGCTTCAGTTCGTCGAGAAATCCTGTCACCCTTTCATATACCATCGGAAAACTTTCACCGTTTGTCGTTGCCACGTGCATATAGTCATCATACCATTTCTGCAGGTTGTCGTCCTTGATGTCATCGTAGCGTTTCATTTCCCAGTCGCCCATGTTCATCTCCATGAGTCGGTTGTCTGTGATGGGGGTGGGATAACCGCAATAGTCTGCCAGCAGGCGCGCTCTGGTGAGAGGTGATGAGAACACGGCATCGAACGTTCTGTCGCCGAGCGCTTTCTTTGTCATTTCTGCCTCTTCTGGAAACGTTGCCGCCACGGGAACGTCCGTCTGTCCGTAGCACACGCCCTTCGGCACGTCTACGCTTGTGTGTCTGATTAATATTACTTTCATGTTTTTTTCAGTTAACGAGTTGACAAGTTAACGAGTTGACAAGCAAACGAGCAAACAAGCTGATATGAAGGTCACTTTTTCCCGTCCGTCTTTGATAATTTGGGCTTAATGCCACATGAACTCCAGCATCTTTCCTTCCATGGCGGCGCTCTTCATTGCATTCGACCATAGTATGGCGATGGTGAGATATGTAGTGAGTTCAATCAGGAGGAACAGTGCTCCGCAGCAGTCTCCCGTATATCCCTTGAGTCTCTTCCATATCAGTCTATAGAGGAAATACATCACCACGCATGGAACGAATACTATCAGATCCCATTCCAGTGTAAGCCGTGTGAGATAGAAGAACAGTCCCAGAGGCAGAAGTCCCTGCAAGGCGAGACATATGCTTGCCCCGATATTCATGCGTCGGTATACGTTCTTTGCCTTGGATTGTTCCTCAGTCCTGGCATACGGCATCATCTGTATAATCTGGCCGGCGAGCATCTTGGCATAAGGGTCGGCAGTGAATACAGACAATGCTGCAAGAATCGGAGGCATACACGAAAGGCTGAAAAAAAGCAGCAGTTCATAGAATATTATACCCAACACACCATACGTGCCGATGCGTGAGTCTTTCATTATGTCGAGAATCCTCTGCCTGTCGGAGCCTCCTCCGCCGAACCCGTCAACGAAGTCTGTCAGTCCGTCCTCGTGCAGCGCTCCAGTGATGAATATCCTCAAGAGGATCGCTGCTACGATGGCTATGTTCTGCGGCATATACATAGAACCGAAATATATCGTTGCCGCCATAGCCCCTCCTGTCAGCCAGCCCACTATGGGCCAGTATTCTACCACTGCTTTATACGATTCTTTAGGCGGCTGATAGATACGCCAGAAAGGCAGTCGGGTGAAGAATATGAGCGCTGCCCATACGTTCTGCCACCACTTAGAAGTATTTAGTGATATTTGCATTTTCAAAGTTGTTCATCTCGTTTATCATCCTCACGCTGCTCTCAATGATAGGGTAGGCGCACAACGCTCCCGTTCCTTCGCCCAATCTCATTCCGATGTTCAGAATCGGTTTCGCTCCCATTATCTGCAGCATCTTGGCATGGGCGTGCTCGTCTCCGCAGTGTCCGAAGATGGCGTAGTCGAGCACTTCGGGATGTAGACGGCTTGCCGCAAGCATACATGCCGACATTATGAAACCGTCCACCATCACTATCATCCTGCGTTCGGCGGCTCTCAGCATAGCTCCTATTGCTCCCACCATCTCGAAACCTCCGAAATAACGTATCATATCGGTAGCGCTGGCATTGGGGAAGTCCCTGTTGAATTTATCAACAGCCTCTTTCAATATCTTATGCTTGTGGCTCAACTGACTGCCTGCCACTCCAGATCCGGCTCCCACACAGTCGTCAAGTGGTACGCCTCCCATGAGATGCAGCCAGATGCTCGAAGGAGATGTGTTGGCTATTCCCATCTCGCCTATGCATACGATGTTGCAACCTTCGTCGGCACATTCGTCGATGATCTTTGCTCCCGTAGAGAGAGCCTTGTCCATCTCCTCTTCCGACATTGCCGCTTCGTGGAGGAAATCTTTTGTTCCCCATGCAATCTTCTCGTTCCTTATTTCAGGGAAAGAACTAAGGTCGTAGTCCACTCCCATATCTATTATTCTGAGCTTGAAGTTGTGCTGGCGACAGAACATGTTTACACCTCCTCCGCCTTTCGTGAAGTTTATCATCTGTTGCCATGTCACGTCTCTTGGCGACAGGCTGACTCCTTCTCGCTCTATGCCGTGGTCACCTCCAAAAAGCAAGTGGCAGGGGTGGGAGAGAGTTGGGAGGAGAGAATGCTGCACGAGGCATATCCTCAGTGCCAGTTCTTCGAGCATTCCCAGCGAACCTTTCGGCTTGTTCAGATTGTCAATCTTGTCTTGTATTTCGTCCTTGATGCTATGGTCTGGAGAAACTATATTGAATTTTATCATGATAGAATAATATTTTGCTTACTTTATCTTCACCGGAATTCCGCTTACAGTTAGGTATACGTCGTCAGCCTTGGCCGCAACGTATTGGTTGAACCATCCGAGCAGATCAGTGAATCTGCGTTGTACGGCATTGCCGCTCACCCCTCCGCTGCCAATCTCGTTGGTCACGAAGATGAATGTGGCATCCTGGTCGGTAAACTTGTCGAACTCTTCCTCAATCTCTTTCAGCGTCTCGTTGATGTCAGGCTGATGGCTTTCATCGTTGGCTGCAGAAAAGAAGAAATTCGTACACCATAGAGTCAGGCAGTCTATCACAGCCACCTTATTATATATATACAGCTTGCTGAGATGTTTTTCCTCTTCGATGTTGGTCCACTGTTCTCCTCGGCGCTCCTTGTGCTTGTCCACGCGCTGCTGGAATTCTTCATCCCAAATGTGAGCCGTGGCGATGTACACAGGATTGCGGGAAAGCTCCAATGCCATGCGCTCGGCGAGGACGCTCTTTCCCGAGCGTTGTCCGCCAGTTATTAGTATGATACGTTTCATCAGTGCAAAAGTAGTAAAACTATCTGAATTATTCAGCGGTAGCAATGGATTATTTGATAAGTGGGCGAGTTTGACAAGTAAACCGGCTAATGGGGAGAATGGTTGACAAGTGTGTTGGTCTGCATATGGATTTCATAAAAATAACTATTTGAGCTTGTTGCGAGGGGGGGTGTCAAATCATCTCTTGACAATTCGTTGGCTATATGCAATCTCGGGATGGCATATTAATATATATAGGTATAAGGTGGATATTCTTGCACTATTTTGCGCAAAAAGTTAGCTTGTGCAATAAATTTGTTAAGAAAAGTTTGGCTGTTATCAGAAAAATGTTTTACTTTGCACTTCAAGAATGTAGAAAGATTGTAAAAACTGTATTTATAATTAATTTTAAAGATTAAGAACATGAAAAAATTCTTTACTTTGTGCGCTGCTGCTGCTTTGGCAGTTTCCGCATCTGCTCAGACAGTTACTGAGAGTAAGACTTTTGACAATTGGTACATCGGTGTAAACGGTGGTCTTGCAACAGGTATTCATCCTTCACAGCTCGGCTGTGGCGGTACATGGCTCAAGGATATCACTCCTAACGCAGGTATCCGCGTAGGTCGCTATTTCACTCCTGTATTCGGTCTCGCTGCTGAGAGCAATGTTTATTTCAGCGATCTTCATCATACAGGTCGTACAATGAACAACCTCTTCGGTAACTACACAAATACTCTGGTTAACTCAATCAACACCTCTCTTATCGCTACAATCAACTTCAGCAACTGGTTCGGCGGTTACAAAGGTGAGCCACGTCTCTTCGAGGTAAGCGGCGTTTATGGTCTTGGTTGGGGTCACGTATTCGGTGGCGAGGAGGATCACGATCGTTACTATGCAAACTCTTGGGATTCTGCTGACAAGGTAGACTTCCTGACATCTAAGGCTGGTCTTGACTTCGCTTTCAACCTCGGCAAGGACAAGGCATGGCAGGTATATGTTGAGCCAGCAGTAGTTTGGAACCTCGAGGGCGCTAAGAAGGGCGTTCGCTACGATGCTAACTACGCTGACTTCCAGCTCAACGCAGGTGTTGTTTACAAGTTCAAGAACTCTAACGGTACACACAACTTCACTATCGCACAGGTTCGCGACCAGGCTGAGATCGACGGTTTGAACGCTAAGATCAACGATCTGCGCAACGACTTGAACGGTAAGGATTCTGAGCTCGCTGCTAAGAACCGTCAGATTGCTGACCTCCAGAAAGCTCTCGACGAGTGCAACAGCAAGCCTAAGTATGAGAAGCCAGCTACAGCGACTAACCTCCAGCCTACAGTTATCTTCCGTCAGGGCAAGTCTGTAGTTGATCCTGCTCAGTACGCTAACATCGAGCTCATCGCTCAGTACATGAAGAATCATCCAGAGGCTACTGTAGAGATCAAGGGTTATGCATCTCCAGAGGGTTCTAAGGAGCTGAACCAGAGACTTTCTGAGAAGCGTGCAGACGCTGTTAAGAACATCCTCGTCAAGAAGTACAAGATTGCTGCAAGCCGCCTTACAACTAAGGGAATGGGTGCAACAGACAAGCTCTTCGAGCAGGTTGAGTTCAACCGTGTTGCTACTTTCAACGACAACACAAAATAATAAGTTGGCTGAATAGCGATTTATTACATACTATGTCCCCGTCACTTCATTGTGACGGGGACTTTTGTAGTATGCTATTCCTTATTTTGGTTTTGTGTTTTTTTTTTGACTGTCATTAGGTAAAGTCTCTTTTGTTATATCGTGTAACGACATTTTCATGCGAATTACACTTAACAGAGTGATATTTCGCTATTTATATGTAAAAAAAGAAATGATAATTTTGCAATTTACATTAAAAAGTCGTAACTTTGCAGCCGCTTAACGTAAAATAGTCGAATGAAGAATGACAAAATGAAAAACCAGTACCGCGTGAACGAACAGATTCGCGTCAGGGAAGTGCGAGTTGTTGGAGATGATGGTTCAACCGTAATGCCTACACGTCAGGCTCTTGATATAGCAAGAGACAAGGGCGTGGATTTGGTAGAGATTTCTCCAAATGCCCAACCGCCAGTATGTCGTATCATCGACTATAGCAAATTCCTTTATCAGCAGAAGAAACGTGCAAAGGAACTGAAGGCAAAGCAAGTTAGACAAGAAGTCAAGGAAATTCGTTTCGGACCACAGACCGATGATCATGACTACAACTTCAAACTCAAGCATGCCAAGGAATTTCTCGAGGAAGGCAACAAGGTTCGTGCTTTCGTGTTCTTCCGTGGCCGTTCTATCCTTTTCAAGGAGCAGGGAGAAGTTCTGTTGTTGCGTTTCGCCAACGATCTTGAGGAATATGGCAAGGTGGAGCAGATGCCTGCATTGGAAGGCAAGAAGATGTTCCTCTATCTCTCTCCAAAGAAAGCCGGCGTAGCCAAGAAAAGTCAGCAGAAGATGGATAGAGAGCGCCGTGAAGCTGAGGCCAAGGGTCAGACAAAAGAAGAGGGGACTACAGAAACTGCTGAGACTCCTGCTAACGGAGGACTTTTCGCTAACGCCAAAAATGGTGCCGATGCTCTGAAGAAGCTTCAGAAGTAATATATAAGAGAAAATAACAGGTGCGTAACGTCTTGGTATATACGTTGCCACCGCATAATAAATAACCATTTAAACATTTAAAAAAATGCCAAAAGTAAAGACAAACTCCGGTGCAAAGAAGAGATTTCGTTTCACTGGTACAGGTAAGATTAAGAGACGTCACGCTTACCACAGTCACATCCTGACTAAGAAAACAAAGAAGCAGAAGCGTAATTTGGTTCACACTGCAATCGTTGATCCTAGCAACGTTAAGCAGGTACGTGATTTGCTGCGTCTCCGTTAATCCTATTGTCTAACATTTTTAAAGTAAGAAGAAACTATGCCAAGATCAGTAAATCATGTTGCTTCAAGAGCAAAAAGAAAAAGAATTTTAAAGCTTACACGTGGTTACTATGGAGCGCGTAAGAACGTATGGACCGTAGCCAAGAACACTTGGGAGAAGGGTCTTACCTATGCTTACCGCGATCGCCGCAACAAGAAGCGTACTTTCCGTGCGTTGTGGATTCAGCGTATCAACGCTGCTGCCCGCCTCGAGAATATGACTTATTCTACTCTGATGGGTGCTCTGCATAAGGCTGGTATCGAGATCAACCGTAAGGTTCTCGCTGACCTCGCTGTAAACAACCCAGAGGCTTTCAAGGCTATCGTTGCTAAGGTGAAGTAAATCATAAGCAATCATAAATCCAAAAAAAAGCTGCATTGCAATTTTCGCGATGCGGCTTTTTTATTGCTCGTTATTCCTGTCTCTACCGGTCAAAGTTGTGGTATATCTTATTTGTTTGCTGGTCTATGTTCTTGCTGAAGAGCACCAATGCCTTGTCTTGACAAAGCATTGATGCTGATTAACGTTAAACTTCCATTATTTGCATAAGGCTATTATATTCCTTTCATTGATAGTGATATGCGATGTCGCTTCTCGTCAACCTCAGCTACTCTTACCATGACATGCTGGTGTAGCTTCACTACTTGTGTAGGGTCGCTGACGTAGCGGTCGGCAAGTTGGGAGATGTGTACCAAACCGTCCTGATGCACGCCGATATCTACGAAGGCACCGAAGTTGGTGATGTTGGTGATAATACCGGGCACTACCATACCCACCTTGAGGTCGGCAATAGATTGTATGCTGCTGTCAAATTCAAATTCTTCAATTTGTTCTCTTGGGTCGCGTCCCGGTTTTTCCAGTTCGCTGATGATGTCAGTGAGTGTAGGTAAACCCACTGTGTCTGTCACATAGCGTTTTATGTCTATGCCCTCACGCTTCTTCTTGTCGAGAATCAGGTCGTCAACAGAGCAGTGGCAGTCTTTAGCCATCTGTTCTACTATTTTATAGCTTTCAGGATGTACAGCACTGTTGTCAAGAGGATTACGGGCTCCTGGTATGCGAAGGAATCCGGCACATTGTTCAAATGCTGCCGGACCGAGGCGTGGTACGCGTTTCAATTGTGCTCTGCTCTGGAACGGCCCGTTTTCGCGACGATATTCCACTATGTTCTTAGCCAATGCCGGTCCCAGTCCGCTGACGTATGTCAACAGATGGCGACTTGCCGTATTAAGGTCTACGCCCACAGAGTTTACGCAACTCTCCACCGTCAAGTCAAGGCTCTTACGGAGTTTCGTCTGGTCAACGTCGTGCTGATATTGTCCCACACCGATACTTTTCGGATCTATTTTCACTAATTCAGCAAGAGGGTCCATAAGTCGTCTGCCTATCGACACAGCGCCTCGTACTGTGACGTCCTCCATAGGGAATTCCTCTCGTGCTGTTTCAGAAGCAGAATACACAGAAGCACCGTCCTCACTTACCACAAACTGCTTTATTTCATCAGCGAGATGCAGTGAGCGGACGAATGCGGAGGTTTCGCGACTTGCCGTACCGTTGCCAATGGCTATAGCTTCGATACGGTAATCTTTTATCATCTTAAGCATCTGTTGTGTGGCTTGCTGAACCTTGTTTACAGGAGGGTGGGGGAATATGACCTCGTGGTGTAGCAGATTGCCTTGTGCGTCGAGACATACTATCTTGCATCCCGTTCGGAATCCTGGGTCCACTCCCATAACTCGTTTCTGACCAAGTGGGGCAGAGAGCAACAGCTGTCGCAGGTTTTCTGCAAACACGCCGATAGCCTCCTCATCGGCTTTTTCCTTGCTCAGATTTGCAAATTCCGTTTCTATGGCAGGTTTGAGAAGTCTTTTGTATGAGTCGTCAACAGCTTCGCCCACAAGGGAGGAGCAGCGCCCGTAGCCACGGACGAAGAATCTTTTAAGCCTCTCGGTACATTCATCATCGTCGGCAGATATTGAAATTCGGAGTATACCTTCGCTTTCGCCACGGCGCATGGCAAGCAGACGATGGGATGAGCATCTGCGTAGCGGTTCGGAGAAGTCGAAATAGTCTGAGAATTTCGCAGCCTCTTCACTCTCTGCCTTTGCCTTGACAACTTTCGACGATATTATGGCACCACGGCGGAAAGCCTGTCTCACGGTCTGTCTGCTGCGTTCGTCTTCGCTCACTGTCTCGGCAATGATGTCTTGTGCTCCGCGAATGGCAGCCGCTATATCTTTCACGCCATCTTTAACGAAACGTTGTGCGGCAGCTTCCGGATGGTTTTCTTTTTGCATCATGAGGATTACAGAAAGCGGTTCCAATCCTTGTTCGCGAGCCATCTGTGCTCTGGTACGACGTTTTGGTTTGAATGGCATGTAAATGTCTTCCAGTTCGTCAGCATCCCAGCAGAGGTCGATGCGCTGTAGTAACGCGTCTGTCATCTTTCCTTGGTCTGTGATGGTCTTCACCACAGTTTCTTTGCGTTTGCTTATTTCTTTTAGCTTGTCGAAGGCGTCGCTGATGGCTGCAATCTTCACTTCGTCGAGACCTCCTGTGCGTTCCTTGCGGTAGCGGCTGATGAAGGGGATGGTGCATCCCTCTTCGAGCAACTGGAGGGTGTTTTCTGTACTTCGGCGACTGATAGATAGCCGGGCGGCTATGATTTCTGAGAATTTTTCAATGTTCATTGTTGTATTTCTTAATCAACTATTCTTTTTGCTTACATGTTAACGGAAAAATATAATAAAGATTGTGCAACGTGTGGAAATTAGTTGTGAATTAAGAAGGTAGTTTCTCCTTAACCAAAGAAGGCCCGGAGATGATATATTCTCCGAGCCTTTGCGAACATAAAAAACTATTGGTAAGGTGTGTGGTGTGTTGTCTTATTTTCTGTTGGCTACACGTTGTTTGATTTGCTTAAGCCTGTTTTGATAGTAGTTCTTCACGTCAGACCATTTGTAATATGGCCATGAATCGGTGGCTACCGGGATATGGCATTCCTTCTCGTTGTGGAGGAATTTTACGATGATATTGCCTGCCTTGTTGCGGAAGAATACAATCTGAATGTTGCTTGCCATCGGGGTGGCCTTGAAGTCAGCCCAGTGTTTGTAGACCTCTTCTGGTTTCCTTACTTCCACATCAAAACCATCGATCTGCAGGAGTGCAAGTAGCGGAATGACGTTTCCGTCGTGGCCGAATCTTAGGTCAGCAGCCATATCGCCATTGCTGATAGCCTTGTCTGCACATTCAAGGATATTCTCAACGAGCGTTGATGCGTTTGCCATTACCAGTCCGTCGCTCATCTTAGGATTGGCATTGCCGATATAGAAGCGGTAGTTCACGCACTGCCACATGTCGAAGAGTTCTTGTGGCGTGAAAATGTCGTAGAACGTCACGTCTTTGGTCTCTATGTCCTGCATGTCAGAAGCAATCCAGTAGAATGCCCATGCGAGTTTCTCCGGATTTACCTGGCAGCGGATAAAGTCGGCATCTGAAAACAATGAGTTTACGAGGCGAGCAGGTTTCACGTGTTCTGCCTCAAACTTGCGATATTCCTCCACCCAAGGACCAGTCTCACCATGAGTGAATTTGTTTGACTCATCGGTATGGTAATTCAGATATGACATGTTGCGCTCTGTCATTTCGTAGTCGACAGAGAGCTGCGGATATATACCTTTCAGTCCGTCGCAGAATGCCGCCATACTCATGGCACAACGGTATACAACAGTGGAACGGGCGAATACACGGCGTTTGCCTCTGAACGCCTCAGGATAGTTGCGGGCCATTCTCTCTGCAATACCCTTGTGCTGTCTGGCTCCCAGTGGAGTGAGGTCTCCACCCCGTCCGCGTGTTTCTGTGAACACCTTGCGAAGGCGCTGCAGCACGTCCTTTCCGAGCGGTGTTATGCATCCTTCATTTTCAGCCTTCTCAAGCAGTGAGATGGTCATGGTGAAGTCGCCGTCGCCCAAGAGATAGCGAGAACCGTGGCGTCCGTAATGGCTTACGTAGAATGGTGTGTAGCCTTTTGGAGCAGGAGTCTGGCGTGTTGTCACTTCTGGGTATGCGAGATATACGCCTCCCGACTTGTTGAGATCGGCACTGATCTCTTCGAATGATGTCTGTGCCATCGCACCGTTGGCTGCCAAGGCGATGGTCAGTGTGAGTAGTGTGTGTCTGATTGAAATCATGATGTTTGTTTTTAGATGACGAGTTGACAAGGAGGTTTCCTTTGATTGTCAGAAGAAAAACAATTTCCTTGTCTACTCGTCTACTTGTCTGCTTGTTAACTCGTCTGCTTGTTAACTCGTTAATTGGCATAACCGTCGTTCTGCTTCAGCATAGGCAGGTTGGAGAACTCTGTCTGAGGGATAGGGAATACCTTCAGGTAATCCTCTACGTCGGCACCTTCGCGCACGCCATTCTTCCAATCCCAGTTGCGTCCGCTTGTGAATTTGCCGAAGCGTATGAGGTCGGTACGGCGCACAAGTTCTGTGGCAAGTTCGCGCTGGCGCTCAGCGAGGATGAAATCGAGATTGAGATCGCTCATCTGTATATCTCCCGATACGTCGGAACGAACACCGTCCTTTGCGTATTTGCCAGACATATAGGCGCGTTCGCGTATTTCATTTACATAGCTTAATGCTTCATCCATAGTGCCGTTGGCACCTCTCAGAATAGCCTCGGCGGCTATGAGATAAGCTTCGGCAGAGCGGAACAGAGGGAAGTCGATGGATGAATATGCGTCACCCTGCTCTGGCAGAGAATTGTCACGGTTTACGTTGCGCCATTTGATGTAGCCGTAGCCACAGGTGAAGGTGCTCGTCATGTTGCCTTTCTCGTCCCATGTGTTCTTTGTCTGGTTGGGCAGAGCCGTCATGAACTGTGCTCGCTTGTCCATCTTCTTGTCGCCCCATGTGTCGTTTGGATCGAATATCACATCCTGGGCGTCGAAAGCGTCAACGAGAGTGGTCTTCGCCCTTACGTTGCCCCATCCGCGAGATCCAACGCCTGTTTTATACAGCTCGTTCATCGGTCCGTTGACGAAAGCCTTTGCGTAGAAGTTCGTTCCGGCTGAGCTTTGTGCTCTGAGTCCGTCCTGAACGAGAGGCCAGATTATTTCGCTACATTTGTCGTTGTCGGCGAGGAAGATCGTACGATAGTCAGGGGCCAAAGGATAAGTACCGTCGTTGATCACCATCTTGGCATATTTGAGAGCATCGTTGTAGCGGTTCTCGCCAGTCCATGATTCTGCGTTTATATACATTCTGGAGAGCAGGAACCATGCTGCCACACGGTCGATACGTCCATACACGTTCTCGCCTGGAGCCTTGAGGTCTGTGTCTATGGCGAGAAGTTCGCTCTCGGCAAAGTCGAATATCTGCTTGCGGGTCCACTGTTGCGGTATGTCCTTCACGCCAGTGTTCTCGTCGATGTATGGCACGCCGCCGAAGAGGTCGCACAAGGTAGCATAGCAGTAGGCGCGGATGAATCGTGCCTCTGCACGGTAGCTGGCACATTCGCCGCCAAGTTCATTCCATAGTCCGCGGCTCTTGAGCTTGCTCTCGGTACATTCGCGCAGCAACTCGTTGCAGTATGCTATCGACATGTAGAGACGCTGATATGTCCAGCGGATGACAGAAGCGTTGGATGCGTCCCACTGCAAGTTGAGACATTTGCGCAGTCCGTTAGACGATGATGGCATGATAAAGTTGTCTGTTGGCAACTCCTGCAGGTAGAACATGAGGCGCACATATCCAGAGTATCCTTCGTTGGCACCCTCAAGGTCACCGTCGCCACCGTCGCCACCTTTCTGACCTGTGAGGATAAGTGAGCTGTAGCATTTTGCAAGTACTCCTGTATAGCCGTCGGCTGTCTGATAGACCTTTTCGCTCACCAGCTCATTGTCGTCGAGAGGCATGGTGTCGAGGTCGCTGAAACATGATGTGAAGAGGCATCCCAGGATGCCCAGCAACATTGTTTTCAATATATTCTTTTTCATAAGTTGTGTTCATTTTGTTGATTGACTAGGAAATTGTTTCATTCATTGACCAGTTCTCCCGTCAATTCATTTACTTTATTTAAAAATTCAGATTAGCAGATATTGAGAAGGTGCGTGGACGAGGATATACGTCACGGTCGATACCGTTGTATATCTCTGGATCCAGACCCGAATAACCGGTTATTACACATACATTCTGAACTGCTGCCGAGAGACGCAGGCTGCTCGATGAGTTCCATAGCTTGTGGAATGTGTAGCCCAGCGTGATGTTGTCGATACGGAAGAAGTCACCCTTCTCAAGGAAGTAATCAGAATAGAGCTGCTGCTGCTGGAATCCGCTCTGTGCCGTGGTCTTCAGGATATTTGAGAAGTTGCCCTGATCGCTATATACCTGCTGCTGGTATTGGTTGGCTGCCACATAATTATATATGTAGTTTCCGAATGAACCATGGCCAGTGATGCCCAACTCCCAGTTCTTGTATGTGAATTGAGTGTTGAAACCGAGATATGACTTTGGCAGGGCGCAGCGGCTGGCATGGCGTGTCTCCTTAGAAGAAACGCTACCGTCCGGCTGTACGAACTGACCTTCCATAGGCTTGCCATTCTCGTCGTATGCCTGCTTTGCCAGATAGAAGGTGTAAGGGCGTTTGCCCACCATGAAGCATTCAACGAACTTGCCAGTGCCAGAGATGGCGCCGGTTTCAACGTAAGAGCCTTCTGTATCTACGGTGTTGAGTTTCGTTATCTTTGAGTCGTTCCAAGTGTAATTCAGTCCTACGCTCCACGAGAAGTCCTTGGTCTGAACAGGCACTGCATTGATTGAGAACTCCACACCCTTGTTGTCCATCTCACCGATGTTCGTGGTGAGCACGGCGGAATAGTTCACACCGGAAATTACAGGAATGGTGTTGAGAAGGTCCTTGGTGTGGCGTTTGTATACGTCGATAGAACCATATATGCGGTTGTTGAGGAAACCATAGTCAAGTCCGGCATTCCATGTCTCCGTTGTCTCCCATTTGATGTCGCGGTCGTAGCCGTTAGGACGATAAGTGTTATACCACTTGTCACCGAACAGATAGCTGGATTCTGGATAAGAGGCAGAGAAGGTTGTCATGTATGGATAGTCGTTGAGAATGTCCTGCTGACCAGTCTGGCCATAGCTAAGGCGCAGTTTCAGGTTTGTCAGAACCTTGTTCTCTTTCAGGAACGACTCCTCGGAAATCTTCCATCCCAGGGCTACAGAAGGGAAATAACCATAGCGGTTGCCCTTGGCAAATCTCGACGATCCGTCGGAACGCAGAGTAGCCGTAACCATGTATTTGTTGTCGTAGCTATAGTTCAGTCTTCCATATAATGAAAGGAGATAATATTCAGACTTAGAGTGTTTTGCGGAGAACAGTTCCACTCCCTCTGGCGACAGTGTGGTATCGCTGAACTTCTTCCAGAAATGCTGCCATCCGTAACCGGCCATGGCTCCGATGTCGTGTTTGCCGAATGAGTGCTGATAATTGGCATAGAGGTCGAGCAGGGTGTTCGTCTTGTTGTGCTTGGAGTTGTAGTCGAGACCCGTACCGTCCTTTTTGTTAGCCGTATACATCATTCCCGCCAGCTCAGGCACAAATTTGCTGTATTTGCTTTCAAGCACATCGTAGCCCAGGTTGAGGTTCAACTGCAGGTCTTCGAAACCGTGCACCTTATAGTTGAGGGCAACGTTGCCGATAGAACGATAGAGCTTGTTGTGCAGATTCTGTAGTTCCAATTGTGCCACAGGGTTGTCGGTCTGTATGGCCATCGGAGAGTTGCCGTTCATCCAGATGAAGTAGCCACGGCCCGGGTCAGTGGCAGATGTCTCGCTGCCGGTATGCACAGGGCGTGTTGGGTCATAAGCCAAGGCATTGCCTACAACTGATTCGTCCACGCGGGTGTTGTCCTCCATTGAAGCTTTCAGATTAACGTTTACAGAAAGGTGGTCCTTGAAGAACTTCGGTGCGAGACCGCCGTCGAAGGTATAGCGCTTGTAATTGTTCGTGCGAATGATACCGTTCTGGTTTGTGTAGCCTAAAGACACCCTAACTGGAGCTTTCCTGTTGATGCTTCCCGACATGGAGATGTTGTGGTCGGTGCCGAATGCTGTTCGGTATATCTCGTCCTGCCAGTCGGTGTTGTTTGTTCCGAAAGCTGCGTCAGCTGGTACACCTGTCACTGTTGGGGCGAAGGCACGGAACTCATCGGCGCTGAGCACTTTCAGACGTTTCGCTGTAGTGCTTATAGCAAAGTTTGCTGAATAGTTGAACTTCGGTGCGCCCGAACTTCCTTTCTTTGTTGTTATCACGATAACGCCGTTGCTGGCACGTGAACCATAGATGGCAGTGGCAGAGGCATCCTTCAATACAGTGAAAGTCTCGATGTCGTTAGGGTTGATGCCGCCGATAAGGTTGCTGCCGCCCTCGATGGAAGAGTTGTCCACTGGCACGCCGTCGATAACTATCAGCGGGTCGTTAGAAGCCGACAGAGATGCACCGGAGCGGATACGTATCGTAGAGCCAGAGCCTGGAGCACCAGAGCTTGAAACAACGTTTACACCGGCAACTTTGCCCACGAGAGCGTCTTGTGCACTCGCTCTTGAACCTTTGTTGAATTCATCTGGCTTGATGGCAGAAACAGACCCCGTAAGGTCATTCTTCTTCACGGTGCCGTAACCCACTACGACCACGTCGTCAAGCTGTTTCGTATCTGGATTCATCTTGATTCGCATCATGCCGTCGGCAACGGCAACGGTTTTGTCCTCATAGCCGATGTAGCTCACGTGGAGGCTTTTCGCTGAAGAGGGAACGTTGGCAAGAACGAAATTACCGTCGATATCGGTAATTGTACCGCCTGGCATGCCGTCCACAGTTACAGTGACACCGATCATGGGATCACCGTTTTCGTCCAGGATACTTCCTGTAAGACGTTTGGTGGCATTGTTGCCGGCTTGTTGTGTGGCATGTTTCACACCGTTGTGGCGAGCTTTGGTTATAATGATGTTCTTGCCTTCAATCTTGTAGTCGATGCCCTTCTGACCCTTCAAAATCTGCTCGATTACGGCAGAGAGGTCGGCATTGGTTGCCGACACCGTTACCTGTCGCTGGGTGTTGACATCGGTAGATGAGAAAACAAAAGTGTAGCCGGTCTTTTCCCGCAATTGGTTCATGGCCTGCTTCACAGTTACATTGTTTGCTCTGAGCGTCACCTGCTGAGCACTGGCAGTGGCGCTGAGGCATAATAGTGCTGAGGCTATGCATACAGCCTTTTGATAGTTGTACATAGGATTAATAGGTTTATTTTTTATTATTGTTTATGATAGAGATTATGTTCTGCCTGCTCCATATTGGGGCGAGGCGGATTCGGTTATTCAGTTCTTATATTCTGACTGCTTATTTACAGTTCTTATAAGTTCCTTTTTTCAGTATTTCGTGTCATTTCCTTTTCTTTTGTTTATCCATAGGCTTTGTCTTTTGTTTTTATATTTCAGGTTTCATAATAGATTCGGTTTATGTAAGATTGGTAAATCTGTTTCTTGTAAATTTACCCTTTCAATATATGTAATACTCCCCACTTTTCAGTCGTTTGTATCTCATCTGTTGAGTTTTGGCCATTGTAGACAGAATATCCTCAATGGTTGTTGTCTGGCGGAATGTTCCGTAGAAGGCCCTCTGACGTAACTGTGGTGCCACTTTTATCTTCACTTTGTAGGTGCGCTCCAGTGTTTGGGCTATTTGTATGAGTGGTATCTCGTCGAAGAACAGTTCACCATGTATCCATGAGTCAGAACGGTTGCCATCTTCCATCTTCATCTTGGTCATCTGGCCAGTGCCCTTGTTCAGTGTCAGTCGCTCGTTGCCTACCATTTCCATGTGTTTGCCGGTCTTGGTGCTCGCAATGTCTACATGTCCACGCATTAGCTTCACAGTGACGCATTGGTCTTCTGGATAGTCGCGAAAAGTGAATCTTGTGCCAAGGACCTTCAGATTTGCCGATTTCGTACTTACCACAAAGGGCAGCTCCTTGTTTTTGCTAACGTCGAAACATGCTTCACCTGTAAGCTTCACATTTCGGTCGCTGATTCCGAATCCTTGAGAATACTCGATGTGTGAACGGGCGTTCAGCCATACACGGCTTCCGTCGGGTAGACGCACTTCGGAGATGGAACCGTCTGAAGACGATACTCTGATCTGGGCAAGCTGACGCGTCATGCTGCTTGTGGCATATTCGTATCCTGCCCACGGTAGAGCCACGGCCAAGGCAATGGCAGCCGCTGCCACGGCACTACGCCAATGAAGGCGGAAAAATGATGTGCCGCCGGTATTCCCTTTTGAAGAAACGCGATCGCAGAAACGGTGGTAGGCCTGTTCCTTGTCGTAACCGTCGGCAGATGATGCAACGGCAGATGAGAAGTCAATCTCGATGATATGCCGTATGCGACGGCGATAGTCGTCAGACTCCAATGCGGCATCGTGCAGGAAAACTATCGCCTCCCTGTCGCTTCTGTCAGCAAGATAACGCTCCGCCATCTTGTCGATCTGTTCGTATTTTTCTTCTCTTTGCATATCAGGATTTTTGAGTCTCTATACTGTTATGACAAACATGACAGATGAGAGGGTAGTGAAAAACTGAAAAAAAATAACTCCATCATAAAAATATTTATTCAATGGTGATTGAAAGTGTGTGTCTCTCCTAGCGTACATTATTTATATAGTCTTTTCCCATTGTTCTTCAAGTGTAGGCTCATTCACATGCTATTTGTTCATAAAACTGCCTGTAAGGATACTGGCTGTGATTGAGTGAATGACTATAATGTGGATTTGCATACTTTGAAATGCTATCTTATGAGCATGGCGATGACAATCCACTTCAGATAACCGTCAAGATTGGAATGGAGAAATGACAATGCTTGCTTGATGTGATATTTCACTGTGTTGGTTGAAATATTCAGTTCACTAGCGATTTCCTTATATGAAAGTCCTTCGAAACGGCTTTTCTCGAACACCTCGCGGCATTCTTTAGAAAGCAGCGATATGCACTGACTTATTTGTTCTTCGAGTTCCTGTTCGAGCAGTGTTCCGAGGGGTTGGCTGCCTTCTGTGAAAATAACGTCGAGCATTTCCATTTCTTCTCTTATGTTGAGAGAAGCATTGGTGGCAGAAAGGCGTTTTATGCGCGATTTCAGTTCGTTTATACATCTGTTCCTTACAGCTCCCAATAGGTAGGAACGCAGACTGCTGGTTATGTTGAGTCTCTCGTGGCTCTCCCAAAGATTGAAGATCACGTCGTCAGCAATGCTTTCAGCCATGGCCCTGTCGTGGAGCATCCTGTTGGCAAAACTGCACATCAGTCCATACTCATTATCAAAAATGTAGCGAAAAGCATCCTCGTCGCCTTTGTATAACCGTGATATTATAAAATTGTCGTCAGCCATATCTTTTATAATTGATTCGTATTATAGTTGATTCGAAGTGAACGTGTGATATTAACTCGTTTTAATTGGATTTTGATAAAGATGTCGCGTGGCAGTATGTTTTTATATTGTCTCTTGCCATCTCATAGGCAAAGGTACACGTTTTTCTTGAAAATTATGTCTTTGCAAGCATCTTTTTGGCATTGGAAACTGCCTTGATGGCTGATCGGTGGGAGAAATAATGCCTGAATAATTACTTTATGTATGAAGGAAAGTTAGAATTAACCCTATTCTTAATGGTTATTACATGATAAATTCCCTTAAATAGTATTAGACAATAGTTAACAAGTGTTTAAACAATAGCCGGGTTGTGTATAGTATAAAAATAAAAGTCGTACCTTTGCACCGCATTTCGCAATTTAATAAATAAACAATTAAAACAATGTTGAATCATTACGAAACCGTTTTCATTTTGACTCCCGTTTTGTCTGATGAACAGATGAAGGAAACGGTCGCTAAATTCAAGACTCTGCTTACCGACAAGGGAGCTGAGATCCTGAACGAGGAGACCTGGGGACTGAAGAAGATGGCTTATGCAATTCAGAAGAAGTCAACAGGTTTCTATTGCCTGCTTGAGTTCAAGGCTGAGCCATCAGTTGTTGAGAAGCTTGAGATTGGATACCGCCGCGATGAGAAGGTAATCCGTTTCATGACAGTTAAGCTTGACAAGTATGCTTCTGAGTATGCTGTCAAGAGAAGAAACAAACTTGGTAAAAAAGAGGAGGCTTAAAAATGGCACAAGAATCAGAAATCAGATACTTGACTCCACCTTCAGTGGACACTAAGAAAAAGAAGTATTGCCGTTTCAAGAAAAGCGGTATCAAGTACATCGACTATAAGGATCCTGAGTTCCTCAAGAAATTCTTGAACGAGCAGGGAAAAATCCTTCCACGTCGTATCACTGGAACATCTCTGAAGTATCAGCGTCGTGTGGCACAGGCTGTAAAGCGTGCACGCCAGATCGCACTGCTTCCATACGTAACTGACTTGATGAAATAATTTAAAGGAGGATTACAGAATGGAAATTATACTCAAAGAAGATATTATCGGCTTGGGATTCAAGAACGATATCGTGAATGTAAAGTCTGGTTACGGACGTAACTTCCTTATCCCAACAGGAAAGGCTGTCATCGCTTCTCCTGCAGCAAAGAAGGTTCTCGCTGAGAATCTTAAACAGCAGGCTCGCAAGCTCGAGGCTATCAAGGCTGAGGCTCAGAAGAAGGGTGAGGCTATCAAGGATGTTGAGATTGTTGTTGAGATGAAGGTCAGCGCCAATGGCGTGACTTACGGATCTGTTAATGCAGCTACAGTTGCTGAGGAGCTCAAGAAGAAGGGCTTCGATGTAGACCGTAAGATCATCACAATGCGCGACGCTAAGAAACTTGGCGACTACGTTGCTACAGTACACTTCCACAAGGATGTGCTCGTTGAAATCCCTGTAAAGGTGATTGCTGAGAACCAGCCTGTAGAAGCACCTGTAGAGGAAACTCCAGCAGTAGAAGAGACTCCAGCAGCTCCAGTTGCAGAGGAGGCTCCAGCAGCAGAGTAATCTGTCAAGACAATTTGCTTATAAGCAATTTTATTATATTCCCGATGATGTGGCAACATTCATCGGGATTTTTTTTGCTTCATATCAAGATATATGAATTTCCAAAAAAATGAAAATAAACTATCAAGTCATATGGCTTTTTGTTATAACATGCTGATATGCCGATAGACTGCTGTCTGATGGTAGCTGTCAAATGCAGAATGGTTCATCGCCATGATTATACTTCGTTTTCATCCTCTTATATATGTCGGTATATGTCAGACATGATAGTACTTTAGTATATAGGAACAGTGTGATAGGGGAAGAAGTCTGGAATAGTGCCCAACATGGGCAAGGGTCGTGCCCATCATGGGCAATGGTGTTTATTTTAATAATCCAATGTCAATACTTATAGCGAGCAGCATATAGTATGCAACATTTTTGGCATTATTATGTGTAAATTTTTCTTCGTTATGTTTGAAGGAAATATGAAATATTACATTTAACAACCCGTTGGCGGAATTAGATTAGTGCATACTTAATCCTAATGACAGTTTGTGTTAAAATGGGCACGCTGCTTGCCCAAGTGGGGTAACGTGCTTGCCCATCATGGGCAACGTGCTTGCCCCTGTTGGGCAGATTTGCAGTCTAACGTCTGCCCAATAAGCTAATGTTGTAACACCCATATCCCTGATTTCAGGATTCTGCCAACGCATACATTTCCTGTCGTCTGAATTCCTTTCATCTGATAATTCTTTTCATCTGACAATTCTCTTTTCATCTGCAAACCATCCAGACAATAGGCTGACAATTGCCTAGCAGTCAACTGTTTGATTGTCAGAATATTACAACAAAAAACCAGACAATCTGACAGTTTTTCAGAAATTCTCGGTTCATCGTCAATTTAGGTGGTAATATCTCTTGCCAATCAGTCGACGCAAAGTAATTTTGCCCCCAAGACATCAGGTTACAGGCTGTTCAACATACTACTATCGGATACTAAATAATTACATAAATTTGTAACTTATAATATTACTCACTAATAAGCTGACAGAAAAGTATTTAGCACACTTTTAAGCATTGTTTTTACCACCTAAATTGACGAAGAACCAAATTCTCGTTTTTACTGAGAATCAGCGATATGGACAATTTATGCTCATATCGACCAACTTAAATTAATTCCGCCAGCGGGTATTTGACAAGCTAATTATATTATAAATAAGGTGAAAATTTTTCAAATATCGAGATATTGTCAATTAAAAGAAAAATATGGAGTTTTTCTACACTTTTTTATCAAAACATTTGGAGGGAAACAGAAAAACATATACCTTTGCATTCGCTTTTGAGAACGAACGCTGTTACAAAACAGTCACTAAGTCAGAAAGGGCAGAGAAAAGAAAGAGTTCTTTGAAAAGATTACAATAAACAGAGAAGTAGTAGTACAAGAAGCAGGCTTCTTTTCCACCTTATATTATATAGGGGTCATGGAGAAAGAAGTTCTGGGTAGAACGAAACCTATCAATTTCTGAAGGTGATACCGAATGATTTTCGGAGGCATTCTGAACAGAGACAAAACGAACTTTCCTTCGGGAAAGGTCATTATAAAGAAACTTTACAATGGAGAGTTTGATCCTGGCTCAGGATGAACGCTAGCTACAGGCTTAACACATGCAAGTCGCGGGGTAACATCTGGTAGAGCTTGCTCTTCCAGGATGACGACCGGCGCACGGGTGAGTAACGCGTATCCAACCTGGCCCATACCACGGGATAGCCCGTCGAAAGGCGGATTAATACCGTATGCTGTCATTAAGATGCATTTTTTGATGACGAAAGGATTGGCGGTATGGGATGGGGATGCGTCTGATTAGCTTGTTGGCGGGGTAACGGCCCACCAAGGCGACGATCAGTAGGGGTTCTGAGAGGAAGGTCCCCCACATTGGAACTGAGACACGGTCCAAACTCCTACGGGAGGCAGCAGTGAGGAATATTGGTCAATGGGCGGAAGCCTGAACCAGCCAAGTAGCGTGAGGGATGACTGCCCTACGGGTTGTAAACCTCTTTTGTTTGGGAATAAAGTGCGGGACGCGTCCCGCATTGCATGTACCATTTGAATAAGGACCGGCTAATTCCGTGCCAGCAGCCGCGGTAATACGGAAGGTCCGGGCGTTATCCGGATTTATTGGGTTTAAAGGGAGCGCAGGCCGTGGGTTAAGCGTGTCGTGAAATTCCGTCGCTCAACGGCGGACGTGCGGCGCGAACTGGTCCACTTGAGTACGCGGGACGTTGGCGGAATTCGTGGTGTAGCGGTGAAATGCTTAGATATCACGAAGAACTCCGATTGCGAAGGCAGCTGACGGTAGCGCAACTGACGCTGAGGCTCGAAAGTGCGGGTATCGAACAGGATTAGATACCCTGGTAGTCCGCACGGTAAACGATGGATGCCCGCTATTCGCCCACCTGGGCGAGTGGCCAAGCGAAAGCGTTAAGCATCCCACCTGGGGAGTACGCCGGCAACGGTGAAACTCAAAGGAATTGACGGGGGCCCGCACAAGCGGAGGAACATGTGGTTTAATTCGATGATACGCGAGGAACCTTACCCGGGCTTGAATTGCAGATGACGGATCCAGAGATGGTGACTTCCTTCGGGACATCTGTGAAGGTGCTGCATGGTTGTCGTCAGCTCGTGCCGTGAGGTGTCGGCTTAAGTGCCATAACGAGCGCAACCCCTCTCCGTAGTTGCCATCGGGTGATGCCGGGCACTCTGCGGACACTGCCACCGTAAGGTGTGAGGAAGGTGGGGATGACGTCAAATCAGCACGGCCCTTACGTCCGGGGCTACACACGTGTTACAATGGGGCATACAGAGCGCCGGCGGCCGGCAACGTCCGTCCAATCGCGAAAGTGTCCCCCAGTTCGGACTGGGGTCTGCAACCCGACCCCACGAAGCTGGATTCGCTAGTAATCGCGCATCAGCCATGGCGCGGTGAATACGTTCCCGGGCCTTGTACACACCGCCCGTCAAGCCATGAAAGCCGGGGGCGCCTGAAGTCCGTGACCGCAAGGGTCGGCCTAGGGCGAAACCGGTGATTGGGGCTAAGTCGTAACAAGGTAGCCGTACCGGAAGGTGCGGCTGGAACACCTCCTTTCTGGAGATGCCTTTCGAAAAGGTGCACCTGTAAATCAGAAGATACGGAAGTAAGTCTTTCCAAAAATCTTCTTGTACTCACGAACTTCTGTTTTTAAGAATAAAGAGAGACAAAGGAAACTGGGCGGAGAAGTCCATACACCTGACCAACCTGACAGTCCTATAGCTCAGTTGGTTAGAGCGCCACACTGATAATGTGGAGGTCGGCAGTTCAAGTCTGCCTGGGACTACGTAAGAGGCGAAACGAAATGAGCCTCACTCTCCTATATTGTTCTTCAATTGTTATTGGGGGATTAGCTCAGCTGGCTAGAGCACCTGCTTTGCAAGCAGGGGGTCAACGGTTCGAATCCGTTATTCTCCACGATTCGTGAGAATTCTGAAGATTCTCAACGAAAACGATCTTTGACATGTTGTTACAGACAAAACTGTAGAAAAGAAAATTTCAATACAGCTGAAAGTATGGGCTACGTCCCTTGTGAGTATTCATATTCACATTGGGACATAGGCGAAAGTAAGAAAGGGCGTATGGCGGATGCCTAGGCTCACGGAGGCGATGAAGGACGTGATAAGCTGCGACAAGCCCTGGGTAGGTGCAAATGACCGTTGATCCAGGGATTTCCGAATGGGACAACCCGGCAGTCTGAAGGACTGTCATCCGGATGAATATCCGGAGGCGAACGGAGGGAACTGAAACATCTTAGTACCTCCAGGAAGAGAAAATAAACAATGATTCCCCCAGTAGTGGCGAGCGACCGGGGAAGAGCCCAAACCGGTGTTGTCAAGGCAACGCCGGGGTTGTAGGACCGCGCTGTGGTACTTCAATCGTGAACAGAATGGACTGGAAAGTCCTGCCGTAGAGGGTGAAAGCCCCGTACGTGAAGCGAGCGAAGGCCTAGCGGTATCCTGAGTAAGGCGGGACACGAGGAATCCTGCCCGAATCCGCCGGGACCATCCGGCAAGGCTAAATACTCCCGTGAGACCGATAGTGGACCAGTACCGTGAGGGAAAGGTGAAAAGCACTTCGACGAGAAGAGTGAAAGAGATCCTGAAACCATGCGCCTACAAGCGGTCGGAGCATCCATGAGATGTGACGGCGTGCCTTTTGCATAATGAACCTACGAGTTGCCGTCGCCAGCGAGGTTAAGTCCCATGAGGGACGAAGCCGTAGTGGAAGCGAGCCTGAAGAGGGCGTCAAGTTGGCGGAGGCAGACGCGAAACCAAGTGATCTACACTTGTCCAGGTTGAAGTCCCGGTAACACGGGATGGAGGACCGCACCAATAAGCGTTGAAAAGCTTCTGGATGAGGTGAGTGTAGGAGTGAAAGGCCAATCAAACTTGGAGATAGCTCGTACTCCCCGAAAGGCATTTAGGTGCCGCGTGGGAAGTTCAGCGTGAGAGGTAGAGCGACCGATAGGTCAAGAGGGCTTCACCGCCTATCGAGACCTGACGAACTCCGAATGCTCACGCTTTGTATTCCTGCAGTAAGGGGGCGGGTGCTAAGGTCCGTCCCCGAGAGGAGAAGAATCCGGACCGCCGTCTAAGGTCCCGAAGTTCTGTCTGAGTTAGTCTAACGAAGTGTGGTCCCTGAGACAGCCAGGATGTTGGCTTGGAAGCAGCCATTCATTCAAAGAGTGCGTAACAGCTCACTGGTCGAGGGTCCGTGCATGGATAATAATCGGGTATAAGACAGACACCGAAGGCGCGGGATAGCAAATTATAAAAGTATCGGTAGGGGAGCATTCCATCGGCGTAGAATGCAGGAGGTGACTTCTGCTGGAGCTTATGGAAAAGCAAATGTAGGTATAAGTAACGATTAGGAGGGCGAGAACCCCTCCCGCCGAACGACTAAGGTTTCCCAGGCAATGCCATTCATCCTGGGGTCAGTCGGGTCCTAAGGCTAAGCCGAGCGGCGAGGCCGATGGCAGACACGGTCAACATTCCGTGACTACCGCCATCAGTGATGTCCAGACGGAGCAGTGACACCTCCGCGCCCTGACGGAATAGGGCGTTGAAGGGCGTAGGCTATGATGATGCCAGGCAAATCCGGCATCAGAGCTGAAATCCGAAAGTACGGGGTCCCCTTCGGGGGAACCTGACAGCGAGGGTAAGCATACTCCCGAGAAAATGGGCTAAACTCATGTTGGCGGTACCCGTACCGCAAACCGACACAGGTAGTTGGGTAGAACATACTAAGGCGTTGAGAGATTCATGGCTAAGGAACTAGGCAAACTGACCCCGTAACTTCGGGATAAGGGGTCCTCACCTCCGGGTGAGGCGCAGAGAATAGGTCCAGGCAACTGTTTAACAAAAACACAGGGCTGTGCGAACTCGAAAGATGAAGTATACAGCCTGACACCTGCCCGGTGCCGGAAGGTTAAGAGGAGATGTCACCGCAAGGGAAGCATTGAATTGAAGCCCCGGTAAACGGCGGCCGTAACTATAACGGTCCTAAGGTAGCGAAATTCCTTGTCGGGTAAGTTCCGACCTGCACGAATGGTGTAATGATCCGGACGCTGTCTCAACCA